>ENA-OFCE01000939-OFCE01000939.1-metagenomes-genome-assembly--contig:-NODE-939-length-16705-cov-2.049970_pt1 | contig 16705 bp, 16 predicted proteins | sample MGYA00153388_OFCE01 | MGnify analysis MGYA00153388
GGTCGATCTTGCAAGCACCAAGCCATTGCTAATCGGCGTAACGGTATTGACCAGTTTGTCGGATGCCGAATTACCAGAAATCGGCCTTGTCGGCTCGGCTGCAGATAACGTGATGCGCCTGGCGGTGTTGACGCAGCAATGTGGGCTTGATGGCGTCGTTTGTTCGGCGCAGGAAGCAACTAGCTTGAGAGCCGCTCTGGGAGCGGAGTTTCAGCTTGTTACGCCTGGCATTCGTCTTGAGGGAGACAGCAAAGGCGATCAGCAGCGCGTCGTGACACCGGTGGATGCGATCAATTTAGGAGCCGATTTTCTGGTAATCGGCCGCAGTATTTCGCACGCCGCGAACCCTGTCGCGACTCTGCGAACGATTAACCAGCAACTTGCCGCTGCGCGAGCAAGCGCTGCGATGGCCTAGTTTGACTTTTCCTAAATACTTTTAAATCATTTTATGAGAATAACCGTCATTGGAACTGGATACGTTGGCCTTGTGACCGGTGCGTGCCTGGCCGACGTGGGCAACAACGTGCTTTGCATGGATATCGACGCCGAAAAAATTGCAATACTCACATCCGGGGGTATTCCGATTTACGAGCCAGGCCTGAAAGAAATGGTCGCGAGCAACGTTGCCGCGGGCAGGTTGCGTTTTACAACCGACGTAGCGGCAGGCGTCGAGTTTGGCGAAATCCAGATCATCGCGGTAGGAACGCCGCCGGGCGAAGATGGCTCCGCTGATTTGCAATACGTTGTGGCCGCTGCGCGAAATGTCGGCAAGCTGATGACGACGTCAAAAATTGTCATGGATAAATCGACCGTACCAGTCGGTACTGCCGACAAGGTGCGGGCTGCGATTGCGGAAGAATTGCAAAAGCGTGGTGCGGACATCAAATTTTCGGTTGTATCCAACCCGGAATTCCTCAAGGAAGGTGCTGCCGTCGAAGATTTCATGCGGCCGGATCGTATTGTGATTGGCGCGGACAATGACGAAGCGATCAGCGCGATGCGTGCGCTATACGCGCCGTTCCAGCGAAATCATGACCGCATCATGGTCATGGATGTGCGTTCGGCTGAGCTAACAAAATACGCCGCAAATGCAATGCTGGCCACACGGATTTCATTTATGAATGAGCTGGCACTTCTCGCCGAACTGCTTGGAGCCGATATCGAATCTGTGCGCAGGGGCATGGGTTCCGACCCTCGCATTGGCTACCATTTCCTTTATCCAGGCATTGGTTACGGCGGATCATGTTTCCCCAAGGATGTGCAGGCGCTGCAGCGTACTGCCACGACTGCGGGGATGAGTCTGAAGTTGCTCGATGCGGTGGAGCGTGTCAATTACGCGCAAAAGCACGTGCTCACGCAAAAGATCGTCAAGCGCTTTGGCGAAGACCTTTCCGGACGAACTTTCGCCGTATGGGGACTCGCCTTCAAGCCAAATACCGACGATATGCGGGAGGCACCGAGCCTCGTGTTAATTGAAGATTTGCTAAAACGCGGCGCAAAAATTGTCGCTTTCGATCCGGTTGCGATAACCGAAGCGACACATCTGCTGGGCGGCAACCCAGGCGTAACGTTTGCAGCCAATGCCATGGATGCGCTCAAAGGCGCGGACGCGCTTGCCATCGTGACCGAGTGGAAAAACTTCCGCGCACCGGATTTTGCCGCGATGAAAGCGGCATTGAGAGTGCCTGTCGTGTTCGACGGACGCAATTTGTATGAGCCGGACGTAATGCGTGAACAGGGCTTCGAGTATTACCCTATTGGCCGCGCTCAGTACGCATAATCGGGGATGAACAAACTCACCCTTCCTGATTGCACAAACGCCCGCGTGCTGGTGGTCGGCGATGTGATGCTTGACCGCTATTGGTTTGGTGATGTCACGCGAATATCACCTGAAGCGCCAGTGCCGGTGGTGCATGTGCAGCGCACCGAGGAGCGTCCCGGCGGTGCTGCAAACGTGGCGCGAAACATTGCCTCACTCGGCGGCAAGGCGACGTTACTGTCGGTAGTTGGTGATGACGAGGCTGGAAGGACGCTAGCGACGTTGCTTGAGAAAGCACACGTCACGACAATATTTCATAAAGACGCACAATTTCCGACGACCGTGAAGCTTCGTGTCATTGGTCGGCAGCAGCAGTTGCTGCGCATCGATTTCGAGACGCCGCCTTCACGAGAAGTGCTGGAAGACAAGCTCGATGATTTCGAGTCACTTGTGGATGGCGTTGACGTTGTCATTCTGTCTGATTACGGCAAAGGCGGATTAACCCATGTGTCGAAGATGATCAACGCCGCAAAGGCACACGGTAAGCGAATTCTCGTTGACCCAAAGGGGGATGATTTTGCGCGTTATCGTGGCGCGACGTTGCTGACGCCGAACCGTGGCGAATTCAGGCAGGTGGCAGGGCGCTGGAAGGATGAAGCTGATCTCGCAAAGCGCGCAGAATTGCTGCGCTCGGAACTGGATCTTGAGGCGCTGCTGGTGACGCGATCTGAAGAGGGTATGTCGCTATTTTCAAACACGGGTGCAATGCATGAGCCCACGCAAGCGCAAGAGGTTTACGATGTTTCGGGCGCGGGGGACACCGTCATCGCCACACTCGGATTGATGATGGCCGCAGGCGTCGATATGCAGGACGCAATGAGAATTGCCAATCGCGCAGCAGGCGTTGTCGTTGGCAAGCTTGGGACAGCGACTGTTTCCCGTGAAGAGTTGATTGCGTCGCTGAACTGAATCCATTAAATCGGTAGAAAGAATATGACCATCATCGTTACCGGCGCAGCCGGATTCATCGGCAGCAACATCGTCAAGGCACTGAACGCGCGCGGTATGTCCGATATTGTTGCTGTAGACAATCTCGCCAAAGCCGACAAATTCAAGAATCTTGTCGACTGCGACATTGCCGAGTATGTCGATAAAAAAGATTTTCTCGATGTTGTGGAATCCGGCGAACTAGGTGGCGACATCGAGGCGGTGCTGCATCAAGGTGCGTGCTCGGACACGATGGAAACCGATGGCCGCTACATGATGGACAACAACTATCGCTACTCGCTATCGTTGCTTGAATGGTGTCAGGAAGAAGGCGTGCCGTTCATCTATGCGTCGTCGGCGGCGGTGTATGGCGGTGGAAAAATATTTGCCGAGACTCGTGACTGCGAGGCGCCGTTGAATGTTTACGGCTACTCCAAGTTTCTTTTTGACCAGGATGTTCGTCGCCGATTAGCCAATGCGAGCGCCCAGGTCGCCGGGTTTCGTTACTTCAATGTTTATGGGCCGCGTGAATTCCACAAAGGTCGCATGGCATCCGTTGCATATCATTTCTTTAACCAGTACCACGCCCACGGCAAGATTAAAATTTTTGAAGGCAGCGATGGCTATGCCGATGGCGAGCAGCGGCGTGACTTCGTATCAATTGAAGATGTGGTCAAAGTAAATTTATATTTCCTCGACAACGAAAACGTATCGGGAATATTCAATCTCGGTACTGGACGAAGCCAAACGTTTAACGACGTGGCCGTCGCCAGCTTCAACGCGTGTCGCACGCTGGATGGAAAATCTGCGCTGACGCTAACTGAACTGAAGTCCCAGGGCTTGATCGAGTATGTTGCCTTTCCAGACGCGCTCAAAGGCAAGTACCAAAGCTTTACCCAAGCCGATCTGACCAACTTGCGTGCGGCGGGCTATAAAGACGAATTTCTTAGCGTTGAAGAAGGGGTTTCCCGCTACATTCCGTGGTTGGCCGGGCACCAAATTTAAATGCAACCGCTTTGCCTGGACAACGCGGCGTGCAGCAGCCAATCGTTAGCCGGATTTCTGCTGGCTTTCGCCTAACAACTTTCATATAATCGAAAAGTTTGCTGTGTTATCGGGGGGATTAACATCCTGGCCGCAGCGAATGTTTTTGCGCAGTCGGGGCCAACACGCAGTCTTTCTCATGCGATCAGCGCTGGAAGCATATTTTCCACGTGCATCGATCCGCGTCTACCTTGTCAACCGCTTGCGCCAGTGCCCGTTTTAGCACTTGCGGCTTGTGCAACGGGTTGTAACGATCAGCGAAAAAGAACCGCACCGAAGCAGCGCGCTTTCCAAACCAAGGCGAGGCAGTCGGGGCAAAAAATGTTTTATTTCACTCACTCATGGAGCACTTATGAAAAAAATCCTCACTTTGATCGTCGCGTTTTTTGCGTCGATCTCCATCGCGTTCGCAGCAGTGAACGTAAACACCGCAACAAAAGAAGAGCTGATGACCCTCAAGGGTATCGGCGAAGTCAAGGCTCAGGCCATCATTGACCATCGCACCAAGAACGGCTCGTTCAAATCAATGGCTGAATTAGACAAAGTTCCTGGCATTGGTGAAGGCACCCTGAAAATGATGGGCGCTGACGCAACAATTTCGGGCAAGACCACGGCTGTTGTAGAGAAGAAAGCTGACGCCAAGCCAGCCGCCGCTCCCGCACCAGCTAAGGCCGCTGCCGCAACGCCTGCTGCGCCAGTAGCAGTTCCGGCTCCAGCGCCTTCAAAAGTCGCTCCTGCACCAGTTGCCGCAGCAACCAAGGACGCAGCAGTAGCCAAGAAAGCTGTCGCCGCCGATGCGAAGAAAGCTGATGTAAAGGAAACTGCACCAGCCAAGACGGACGCTGCCGCAGAGAAGAAAGCTGCTGCTGACAAAAAAGCCGCCGCTGCTGAAGAGAAGAAGGCAAAAGCCGAAGCCGCCAAGAAAGAAAAAGCTGAGAAAGCTGCAAAGGCCGCTGAAGAGAAGAAAGCAAAAGCTGACGCCGCCAAGAAAGAAAAGGCTGACAAAGCTGCGAAACCCGCCGACGACAAGAAAGCCGACAAGCCAGTCAAGAAAGATGACGCGCCGAAAGCTGATGCACCGAAGGCCGACGTACCGAAGAAGTAATTTGAGCAGGTTGTTCGAAAAAAGCCCCGCAAATTTTGCGGGGCTTTTTTATGCCTACAATTGGTTTCACGATGTGTTTGCGCGTTTTCGCGGTACGTATCAATGCTGTCGGATTATTGAAACGCTCCGTTCGAGCCAAGCATGGCTGCCGCGGAGGCGAAGGCTCCTGAACAAAACCGCAATGCTTAAGCTCCCATCTGCGGCTTTTGCACCTTCTCATAAGCCTTTAACAACTGCCGATGCATCTCGCTGCCTTCAAAATTCGCGCCCAGCGTGTTCAACCCAAAAAATTGCTCTTCCCGATTCATCAGCGCATAAGCCTGTTTCAGCGTTTTCTCCCCGAAAAGTAAACGCAAACTCGCGTCGTAACGCTCAACATCTTCGAGCTGCAGGATATTTTCAATGCATCGGTAAACGCGTGCTCGTTCCTCGCCGAGTTGCCCAAATTGACTAATCCACGTGCAGCCATCGAGTGCGGCATCGGTATCGCCCGCAGCCAGCCCTAGCAACGCTTTCAACTCACCTACGCGTAAGTCCACCCACGTCGTGCCGGCATCCGCAGCCAGGCCGATGAGCGTGGTGATTGGCAGGTTTTCGGCGAGATCAAGTTCGTCAAAAATGGCGAGCAGAGCACGGCTCTCAACTTGCGTGAGTTCAGGCAAACGCAAGATGGCCGGGCGCACCAGGTTGCCGACGGTGTTGTTCTCCCATTGCAGTTCTTCGATCGGGTAAATCTCCGACATGCCGGGCACAAAGATGCGGCACGCATATACACCAAGATGCGTGAAGTCGGCGACGTATATATCAAACCCGCTGTTGTGAATGCATTCCACTGACCAGTTGTAATCTTCCTCAGTGGTGGTGCCGAAATTCCAATCGACGAAAGGAAAGTCCGGCGTATCGCGCAAATATTCCCAACTGATCACGCCGCTGGAATCGACAAAATGAATTTCCAGATTCTGTGCGTCGGTGATTTCATCCATGTCGAATCCTGCTGCGGGGAAGTCGCCGAGAGAATCAAGCGCGCGGCCTTGCAGCAATTCGGTCAGCGCGCGTTCCAGCGCAACTTCAAACCGGGGATGCGCACCAAAGCTGGCGAAAATGCCCTGGTCTTTGGGGTGCAGCATCGTCACGCTCATCACGGGGTACTTGCCGCCCAATGAGGCGTCCTTGACGAGAATGCCAAATCCCGCCGCGCGCAGGCCGCGAATGCCGGCTGCAATGCGCGGGAACCGGTTGATTACTGTTTCAGGCACATCGGGCAGGCAAATTCCGTCCTTGATGATTTTGAATTTGATGTCGCGCTCGAAAATCTCGGAGAGCGCCTGCGTGCGCGCTTCCATCATCGTGTTGCCGGCTGACATGCCGTTGCTGACGTAAATATTGCCGATGACGTTCACCGGAAACAGCGCAATCGCACCATCGCGCAACCGCGTGTAAGGAATCGTGCAAATGCCGCGCTCGGCATTGCCGGAATTGAGGTCAATGAGTTGGTCCGCACGTACTGCTTTCTCGGGGTTGTAAAACGTCTGCAGTTCTGGCGTGAGGATGCCTTTCGGCCAGGCTTTGGTTTTGCCCTTGAGCGGGAACCATTGTTCATTGGGGTAGTGCACAAATTCATTGTTGGCGATCTTTTCACCGAGATAGAAATGCGTCCAGAAATAATTGGTACTGAGACGTTCGAAAAATTCCCCTAGCGCGCTCGCGCGTGCGGCCAGTTCTGAGCCGCCCTTGCCATTGCTGAAAAGGCGTGTGCAGTCGCGGTCGGTGACATGCACCGACCAGATATTCTCGATTTCGTTGAGCCAGGAACGCTCTTCGACGTGAAAGCCGATTGCTTGCAGCTTTGCCAGAAGAGTAGAAATTGACGATTCGAGCGACGCGTCTTTGCTAGGGATGAAGGTTTCGGCTTTCGACATGTGGTCTTTCTTATTAATGTTCATTCGCGCCGTGGTGCGCTGGGTTTGAAATGAGGCTAATGTTTAAATTATGAATGCGCAGCTTCGATAGGCAAACTGTGGGAAAAATTGCTAACTGAAGCATCGAAGCCGCTTCGCAGGTATGTCTGGAAAAGCCGGCCAGTGCTACAGGTTCAATATTATCAAGCACCCGCCGCCCGCTACCGAAGTGCAAATTTAATTATCCCCACCTGACCCGGTAGTTGAAAATAGTCGCCATTGTCAGTCGCATCAGCCTGTCCAGCTTTGTCAGCGGTGGATTCCTCGGCCCAAGAAACTCAGTCGTGAAACCGTTGATTGGTGCGGTCAATAAAGACGCGTGTTGCCATAAGTCGCGAAATACCGATGAATCGATAATGCGATACACCAGCATTGGCGCGGTCTTTGGAGGCATTTTTCCTGTGGAGCCGCGCCGGTGCTGGTGTTTCTATTTTTCCGTTGGGAAATCCGGTTGCTTCGACGGCTGCGCATCGTGAAATGCTGACAGTTTCATCGCATGCTGGTAGATGCCGACGATGCGCGGAAAAGGGTCGAGCGCACATTTGAAGCGGTTTGCATTCGCCACCTGCGGGATCAGGCAGATGTCAGCAATCGTTGGCGTTTCACCAACACAGAATGCGCTTTGCACCTGGCGTCTTTCCAGTATTTTTTCGAGGGCAGCAAAGCCTTCAACGATCCAGCCGCAATACCAGCGCGTTTTCACGCTATCGCCAGCCTGGAAATCGTCGGCAAGTTTATCGAGGATACGTTTGTTGTTCACCGGATGAATATCGCAGGCAATGATTTGCGCGATGGCTCTGACGAACGCACGATCCTTGATGTTCCCAGGTAGCAGTGGCGGCTCTGGATGGGTTTCATCCAGGTATTCGATGATCGCGAGCGATTGCGACAATGCAAAGCCATCGTCGTCGATCATGTATGGCACCAAGCCTTGCGGATTCACAGCGCGATACTCGTCCGTACGATGCGCGTTGTTAGCCAAATGAATGTAGCGCCGCTCAGGTACCAAACCCTTGAGGTTGAGCGCGATGCGCAAACGAAATGCAGCCGAGGAGCGGAAGTAGTCGTATACGATCATGAGTGAAATCCTCCACGTTTATAATGCTTTGATGCTACCAAAAGATGATGTGTGCAGGGCTGGAACCGACAGCGTCGGCAGGATTGATCGCGCAACACTCGCGAACTGGTTGGCACAACCACATGGCGTGGGACAGAACAGCGACGCGGGCTTTTCTGATGATGGTGAATCCGACGTATTGCTCAGCCAAAGTACATCGAAGAAATCGCTCAAAGACGCTGCCGTGCTGATTCTTGTCATAGACCGTTCAGAGGGGCCAACCGTTTTATTCACGCAGCGAACCGCCCATCTGACCGATCACGCTGGGCAGATTAGTTTTCCCGGCGGTCGCGTCGAAGCGCATGACCGATCAGTCGAACATACGGCCTTGCGCGAAACCGGTGAGGAGACTGGTGTTGACGTGACGCGCATCGCACTTATCGGCAGTATTCCACGCTACACAACCGGCACCGGCTATCTCATCTCGCCCGTGGTGGGGTGGCTGACGCCACCAGTGGAATATCGACCGGACCCAACCGAGGTCGAGGAGTGTTTTGAAGTGCCGCTGGATTTTCTAATTCGACCCGAAAATCATCGGCTCGAATCGGCGATGTACAAAGGTCGCATGCGCCAGTATTACGCGATTCCATTCGGGCGGCGATATATATGGGGGGCGACGGCCGGCATGTTGGTGACATTCACGCGGGTACTCGCGAACGCGCGTGGCATGTTGTTCCAGCCGCCGGTTAAAATGGCTCCGGATTCAGGTTGAACCCTGCAACAGTCCTTCCACCGACCCACATTGAAAGGCAGTTTATGAACACCACACCAAGCGGCTTGCAGTTTGAAGACACGGTTACCGGCACTGGTGCCGAAGCGCAGCGCGGCAATTTAGTTTCGGTGCATTACACCGGTTGGCTTTACAACAATGGCGTGGCAGGGGTCAAGTTCGACTCGAGCAAAGACCGCGGTGAGCCATTTCAATTCTCGCTCGGTGGCGGACAAGTCATTCGTGGATGGGACGAAGGCGTGGCCGGGATGAAGATTGGCGGCACGCGGCGTCTCGTGATTCCAGCAGAGCTGGGCTACGGTGCGCGCGGTGCTGGCGGCGTCATTCCGCCGAACGCGACGTTGTTGTTTGAAGTGGACTTACTCGGCGTGTAGCGAGTAATGATAGGTGGCGCACCGGCTAGAGCTTGTGCGCGCCAATCAACAGGCGTTGGTATTGATTGTATTTTTCGTCGATAACACCGCCGCTGCCAGGTGCGCGCGTGACGGTGATCCAAACCTCGGCCGGGAAAGTGGCAGCAAGTTCTGCGGTGTAATTGATTTCCTCTTCCGCGACGCCACGCGCCGTTTCGAAATCCGGCGCTTTCCAGTCGAACAGTAAATGCTGCGCCATCTGGTCTTTGAATATTTCCAGGTCGGCATCTTCCACCGCGACGACTTCCGCGATTGTGCAACGCGCGCGACGGGTGAGTGACAGAAATGAAGCATCACAATAGCAGCGCGGTTCGCAGCGATAGCCCGCGGCCAAGTCGCATACCGCAAATCCACCGGAAGTCACCCATTCATCTTCGTCACAGGCACCGCTTTGCCGATAAAGGTCAGCATCAGAGTTATCCAACCGCACGGCTTTGAGGAATTTTTTCATGCGTTTAGCTCGTCGTGCGCGCGGGTGTAATTCCCACTATCGAAACTGCGATTTTAGCTTTTCCATTGTCTCAATCAGCCGGGCACGAATGCCAGGCTCAAACGCGGAGTGTCCAGCATCATTGATGATGTGGTAGTCCGCTTCGGGAAAAATCCGCACCAGATCATCGGCTGAAACAATCGGACAAACCACGTCGTAACGACCCTGCACAATGGTGGTGGGGATGTGCCGAATTTTTCCGATGTTATCGAGCAGGAAATTTTTTGGCAGGAAAATGTCGTTGACAAAGTAATGTGCCTCGATGCGTGATAACCCCAATGCCATGCGGTCAGAGCCAAAGTTTGCGACCAGCATTTCGTTGGGCAACAGCGTCGAACAGGAGCCTTCGTACATGCTCCAGACACGTGCTGCTGGCATGTGTACGGATGGATCAGGGTTGGTCAGTAGTGCATGGTAGGCTTTGAGGATATCGGCTGGTTCAAAGCTGGTTTGGCGCACATGCTTATTGTCGGACAAGTGGCCGACAAATTTGCGCCACGCTTCAGGAAAAATGTGCCTGATCCCGGCGAGAAACCAGTCGATCTCCGATTGACGACAGAGAAAGATGCCCCGCAAGATCAGCGCCATGGTGCGCTGTGGGTGATGTTCCGCGTAAGCGAGCGCCAACGTAGAGCCCCACGAGCCCCCAAACACCATCCAGCGCTCAATACCCAAGTGCTTACGCAAAACTTCCATATCGTCGATGAGATGGCGGGTGCTGTTATCCCGCAACTCGCCAAGCGGTGTGGAGCGCCCCGCGCCGCGCTGATCAAAAATGACAATACGATAAAAGTCCGGGTCAAAAAATTGTCGGTGAGCAGGCGATGCACCAGAACCCGGTCCGCCATGCAGAAACACGACTGGCACCCCATTCGGGTTGCCTGATTGCTCAAAATACATCGTATGAATGCCATCTAGCGGCAAACTGCCGGTTTGGTAAGGGTCGATGGCCGGGTAAAAAGCGATGTTACTCGCGGTTTCGGAATGTCGTTGTATCGAAGTAGTCATGCGAGTTGAATGGTTAAGTTGTTGAAATTAAACATTTTATATTTTATCTGTTATTCCTACGATGGTATCAGAGTTCGTTACTTCTCGTGTCTTGTGGTAGCGCATACATTATTTTATGTTGCAGTGCAGTAGAATAAGACAATTCGATGAAAGCCTGCATCGTTACGTTAATGGCAAGTCCGACATCTTGGCTCAAGACGTCTTTGGAGAGTGAATATGCTGTATCACGTGCACGATTTTCAGCGCGCTGTCATGGAGCCTTGGCACTGGTGGGCGCAAGCCAACGCGGTTGCGTTTGGCAATCCATTTTCGCCGGCATCGTATGCGCCGCAGGCCAACAAACTGGCCGCCAGCTTCGAGTTAATGCTCAGACTCAGCAAAACATATTCGCGACCGCCGTTCGAAATTCCCCATGTTGAGGTCAATGGCCGCACCGTTGAAGTCGTTGAAGAGGTGCTCCTAGACAAACCCTTTTGTAAGTTGTTGCATTTCAAAAAGACGCGAGCCACCTTAAACGAACCGAGGGTGTTGATCTTCGCGCCGTTGTCGGGACACTTTTCCACGCTGCTTCGCGATACCGTGCGCACCATGTTGCCGCACCACGACGTAACCATCACCGACTGGAAAGACGCGCGCGAAGTTTCGCTCGCGGAAGGCCCGTTTCATTTCGATGACTATGTCGCTTACGTGCAGGAATTCATCCGCTTTATGCGCGGCGCACATCACGCCAAAATTCACGTGGTGTCCGTATGTCAACCGACGGTGCCGGTACTGGCGGGCATCTCATTGATGGCCGCGCGCGGCGAGGCGCTTCCCGACAGCATGACGATGATGGGTGGGCCGATTGATGCCACCAAGAATCCAACATCGGTGAACGATTTCGCCATGCGCCGTCCTATTTCCTGGTTCGAGCAAAACGTGATTCAGCGTGTACCGGTGAAGTATCCAGGAGCCATGCGGCGCGTATATCCTGGATTTCTTCAGCACACAGGCTTCATCGCCATGAATCCGGATCGACACATGGATTCGCACATCGACTACTACAAGCAGTTGGTCGCCGGTGACGGTGAAAGTGCCGAGGCGCACCGAAAGTTTTACGACGAATATAACGCCGTGATGGATCTGCCGGCCGAATACTATCTGGATACGATCGTTCGCGTGTTCCACGACCAGAGTCTTGCACGAGGCACGCTTGAAGTCGCGGGTGAAATGGTCAGGCCCGCCAGCATAAAAAAATCAGCACTTTTCACCATCGAGGGTGAGCTTGACGATATTTCGGGTAGCGGCCAAACACAGGCGGCGCAAACACTTTGCACCGGTTTGCCAGCCGCGAAGCGACAGCATTACACTGCGCCGGGTGTGGGGCACTACGGAATTTTCAGTGGACGGAAGTATCGTGAAATGATTTATCCGCAGGTACGGAAATTCATTGCCAAGCACAACTGAGAGCTTTTATGACCAATCCCGCCAGCCCCCCAATCCCCGATTATTTTGCATTGTTCCAGTCAATGCTCAATCCCGCTGGGGCAAATCCGGGCGCGGCGGCTCCGTCGATGTTCGCCATGCTGGACCCGAAAGAAATTGAGCGAAAAATTAGCGAACTTGAAACGGTGGTGACCTGGTTGAAGGGCACGGTCGGCATGGTAGAGCTGTCCTTGCAGACGCTCAAGTATCAACAGACCGCGCTCGCTTCATTGGGTGAGGCGAGCAAGAGTGTTCAGGCGGGCGCAAACGATGCCGCACCTAATTTCGAGGCCCTGGCCAAGAGTGGTGGCGCGATCAATCCTGCGCTTTGGGCGTGGAACATGATGCAACAGACTGCCACCGCTGAGGCATCCAAGCCGGCCTCGGCCCCCAAGAAAAAAACCTCATCGCGGAAGTCACGCTAGCGAGTCTGCGGTGTTTGCTACATACAGAACCTCTTGCACTGGTGCGGCTTCGCAAGGCAAAAATGCCTGCTGACCAGTGAATATAAGGTTCTGCGCGATTTTACACTGCGGCGTGTGGTGTTACCGGTTTCTCTCCAGCACGACAAAATCCATCGCGTAGATGTTCTTCTCGTCTGCAGCATGATGCACCCGCGACACTTCCTCCCACTGTTTCGCATCCAGAACAGGAAAAAATATATCGCCGTCAGGAGAGGCATCCACTTCGGTGATCAATATTCGATCTGCGCGCGGCAAAGCTCCGCTATAGAGTGTCGCGCCACCAATCACGTACGCCTCCGCACATTCTCTCAAACGTTGGCAATCATCGAACGCCTGTTCAAGTGAGGCCATGACCTCGACACCATCAGCACGAGCCTCCGTGTTACGGCTGATGACGATGTTTCGCCGCCCCGGCAAAGGGCGACCAATTGATTCGAAAGTCTTCCTGCCCATGATGACGGGATGGCCCGTGGTGATTTTTTTAAAATAGGCAAAGTCGGCGGGCAAATGCCACGGCATTTTATTCTTGGTGCCAATGACGCGATTTTTTGCCATCGCAACAATCAGAGAGATGCGCATTTGTGCCGCCCTACACGGCTATCGGTGCTTTGATCGCAGGATGTGGATCGTAATTCTCGAGCGCGAAATCTTCGAACCTGAAGGCAAACAAATCCGTGATGTCGGGGTTGAGTTGCATCAAAGCGACACCGCGCGGCGCGCGCGCCAATTGTTGCTGCGCCTGATCGAGATGATTCAGATAAAGATGGGCATCGCCCAACGTGTGCACGAAATCGCCAGGCTTGAGATTGCAGACTTGCGCCACCATCATGGTCAGCAACGCATAAGATGCGATGTTGAACGGTACGCCAAGAAAAATATCGGCGCTACGCTGGTACAACTGGCAGGAAAGTTTTCCGTCGGCGACATAGAACTGGAACAGTGCATGGCAAGGCGCCAACGCCATTCGAGAAATATCGGCCACGTTCCAGGCGGAAACGATGATGCGGCGAGAGTCAGGGTTGGTGCGGATCTGCTTTAACACCTCGCTGATCTGGTCGATGTGCCCGCCGTCGGGCGTGGGCCATGAACGCCATTGAGAACCATACACGGGGCCTAGATCACCGTTTGCGTCGGCCCATTCGTCCCATATGGTTACGCCGTGTTCGTTCAAATAGGCGACGTTTGTACCACCCTGCAAAAACCACAGCAATTCGTGAATGATCGAGCGAAGATGAATCTTTTTTGTCGTCAGGATCGGAAAACCCGCACCAAGATCAAAGCGCATTTGATGACCGAACACGGACTTCGTGCCAGTGCCGGTCCGATCCGTTTTTAGGACCCCAGTCTTCATGACGAGGCGCATTAAATCGAGGTAAGTGCTATCGAAGGGATTAGTCATATCGCGGGAGGAGAGAAAAATTATTATCTATTTTACTCAACGTGATCGGTTGCGCCGCTGTAAGTCTGTTCGAGCAACGCAATCAACGCCGGGATCTCACTGGGCTTGAGACGATTGATACCCGCGGCGGCAGCGCGACCTCCGCCAGTGGGGAAGTGGATCGCGATTGCATCCGCGTATTGTGGGTTGGACTGTGGCGCCCGAATGCTGACGGTATGGCTGCCATCGGCGGCGGTGCTGAGAACCGCATGCGCCAAGTCCGGTTTGGCGTGCACCAAGGCATTAGCGAACGTGCCACTGACACGTCGCGCCCAACGTTCATCCGGCAGAATATGTACGGCGACGGTGCTACTTTCATGGTGAGGATGGATCGCGCGCGCAGATCGTAGGTCAGCGTCCATGCCGACGCAAAGGCGGTCGAGTATGTCTTCGTGTTGCGCAAAGTCAAACGGACTCTGGTAGGGCTGCAAGCGGCGCGCAATCTCTTCGGGTGGAAAATGCAGATCGCTGATCGATTCACCATAGGCGTTGTAGTTGATACATTCGCCAAGCTGGCGAAGTACCAGACTTTGTTCGCCAGTCAAGTTCGCTTGCCGTGCATGTTGCTCGGCAATCTCAATAAGGTTGTCGCCAAACGCGGCAGCAATTGCCCATGCGCGGTGCGCGCCGCCGAGATGGTGATCCACGATCAGGCTCGTACAGATGTCGGCTGACGTGTCGATGTGGGAGGCAAGGCGGGGGTGTAACCTCAGCTGGCTCGCGCGGTGGTGGTCAAAATAACGAATTGTCGCGCCAGCCTCAAGCAAGCGCTGCGCCGACGCCGCATTCTGGTCACAGGAAATATCAAAGACGCAGATGTCGGTTTTTTTGAGATCGGCGACTTGCGTTTCGACGCGCAACAATAGTGCGACCTCACGCTTTAACCCTGTAACCAGGGTCACGCGTTCAGCGGGCAATGGAAACGACAGACGATATTGATGGCGTGCGATTAAACCGTCGGCGTCCCCGTTACATACGTCGAAGCTGTGCATCAATTGATGCGTTGGCGACAGGGTTAGCAGTGCGTAAGCGGGCTTGCGCCTCTCGACGCTATCTGCGGAAGATAATCTAGCGCGCGAAAATTACCCAAAGATTGGCCAGGTCTTGCGTTCCGTCAACGCCTTGAACGCCTTTCAAAACCTGCACCCCTTTCGCTTTTTGGCCAGCCATGACTAGCGCAGTACCTAAACGTAGCTTGGCGTCATCGGGGCGTTTCAGGTCGCCCTTCTTGATACCGGCTTCCATCAGCGCAATGCCCTTCGGCGCCTGACCCGACGTGAACAGGTTGTAGCCTAGCGTAACCAATGCGGTGCCGTCTTTGGCGGCATTTGCCGCTGTTTCATCAGCTGTACCGGTGACGACTTTCTGGTTTTCAGCGACACGCTTTTCGACGAGGTCGCGAAGACGTTTTTGACGATCAACGTCCGCTCCCTTGCCGAGCGCGCCAGTGGTGTAGCCTTCGTCGATCACTTTTTTAGCCTCACCCGGGAAACCAGCTTGCAGAGCGAGCTGCGACATTTCCATAAAGTCGCTGGTTGCAGTCAGATTGCCGGTCGCCAGTTGCATACGATAAACATCGAGCGCCAGTCTGTCAGAAAACCCAGGTTTTCTTTGCAGCCGCGAAATGACGTCAGCCCAAAGGCTTTTCTTCGGGTAATAATTCAGCAGCTTTTCAATGGTCGCGATATAGCCACTGGTGTTTTTCTGCCGCAAATAACTGTTGGCCAACAATTGCAGCTTCTCTTCCGATGGGGTGCGTCCAGCTTTCTCGTCAGCCTGAATATCGGCGAGAGATTCCTTCGCGGAATTGGCAAAATCACCAGCCTGAAAATATGACTGAATCAGCAAGGTGCGAATCTGCTGGTTGCCTCCGCCCTCGCGCAAATAGCGGGTTGCCCATTTATTCGTCGCTGCGTAATCTTTTGCGCGATAGTGCGCGCCGGCGAGCGCTTCGACGAGTTTAAGCTGCGTGGCGGCTGGTGCCTTGCCGGAAGCAACCACCGCTTCAAAGGACTTGATGATCGTATCGTTTTCGCCGGCGCCGGAAGCTGCGCTGCCACGGGTACTTTCAATGAGATAAGTTTCGTTCGCGGTCTTGCCCGGCACGCTATCGACTTCGCGAATCTTGGTGAGCGCGTCCTTGAACTTGCCTGACTTGATCAGCGCATTGGCCGCCTGCAGCGGCTTGCCAATCTCCGGACGTACAGCTTCTTGAGCATGGGCGGATGGCAATGTGATTGATCCAACTACCACCGCAAGGGCTAGCGTGGCGCGCGCGATTCTACCGATTAAAAAACCAGATCTGGCCATGAAAAGATTTCTCCGGATAATAAAAGACAAAACGCGGCTTGGCCGCGTTTTGTTGACTAACGATTACTTGACGAATTGCTCGTTGCCGACAATTCCCATTTTAGTGACGCCGAGTCGCTGCGCAGACGCCATCACCATCGCCACCGACGGCGGCTTCTGGCGCGAGGCCATCGGCAACGACCTGGGAAACAAGGTCACCGGCATCGCCGAGAGCCACGGCGGCTTCCCCGGCATGTACGCCGTGCTGGCGCCCCTGCTGCTGTTCCCCGCCACCCTGATGCTGCCGGCCGCCCTGTCGACGGGATGGAGCCGCCGCGCCGAGCCCGTCGATGACGGTGGTGAACTGCGCAAAGCGGTTGAGTCGCGCCTCGCGCGCGCGCCAGTCGTAGCCGTCGGCCCAGTAGCGGCAGATGGCCTG
>ENA-OFCE01000940-OFCE01000940.1-metagenomes-genome-assembly--contig:-NODE-940-length-16704-cov-2.879572_pt1 | contig 16704 bp, 11 predicted proteins | sample MGYA00153388_OFCE01 | MGnify analysis MGYA00153388
TTTTAAACACATCGGCGGGACCATTACCTTGGCAATGGCCCGCATCTAAACCATAGCGATCGCTTATTTGTTGGCGCAAAGTTGCCGAGTCCACCCAACCCTTATGTATAAACAAACTGTCATTACCAATCGGCATAAATTCGATAAAGCGAATATGCCAAAGGGATTCGTTTTTTGAGTTCTCTGTATCTAAAGAAAAACTTCTGCATACATGTTGTAGTGAATTGATTAGGTCAATTGGAACTGGCTTTCCGCAACAAATGCAAGACAGGTAATCTGTTTTGAATAAGTCGGAAATTGGGATCGCAAAGGTTCGAGTACAGGACAAGCAGGTAAATTCAATTGTCATGACACACCTCCTTAGTATTGCATAGTTGCTATCTTCGATTGATTACCGTCATTTCCTGCTTAGTTGTAAAAAAATCAGTAATTATTTATGATCTTCGACTAAATTAGTAAGTTAAATAGATATAGTTTTGGAGGCATCCGATGTATTACGAAGAAATAAAGAAAGTTTCAAGCGCAGCCCAGGCAAAAGGAACGCTTTTAAAGGGAAGTCCTGTCAAATATTTATTGTCATCTGTTCTAGCAGGAATGTATGTCGGTCTTGGTATATTACTTATTTTTACCATTGGGGGACTTTTATCTCAAGCTGATTCTCCAGCGGTGAAAATTATTATGGGAATCTCTTTTGGCATTGCTTTGAGTCTGGTTATTATGGCAGGGTCGGAGCTTTTTACAGGCAACAATATGATTATGACAATTGGCAAGATGGAAAAGAAAGTAACGACTAGTGAAGTATTTACTATACACATTCTTAGTTTTATTGGGAATTTACTAGGCTCTTTTTTGTTAGCATCTTTATTCATTTTATCAGGGCTTGGACAAGGAAGTACGGCGCTGCTGATGGTTAAAATTGCACACAGCAAAGTATCTTTGCCATGGATGGAGCTTCTGGCAAGGGGGACACTGTGTAATATATTAGTTTGCCTTGCGATTTGGTGCTCTTTTAAAATGAAAGAAGAAGCTGGAAAGCTCATCATGATTTTTTGGTGTCTTTTTGCCTTTATTACAACCGGTTTTGAGCACAGTGTTGCGAATATGACCTTACTGTCGGCAGTACTGATCATGCCCGGAACAGATGCTGTTTCTCTTTCTAGTTTTATCTATAATATCAGTTGGGTTACCTTAGGCAATATGATTGGCGGTATCTTTTTTGTAGCCTTGCCTTATTGGTATATATCTAAATAAGGTTAGCAGTAAACTAAGTAGTGGCAATTGTAGGAATAATTTGTTTTTTTATGCCGAAAATTGTGTTATGTTGACATACATATAATAATGGATTAAGATAAATATATGATTTAAGAAATTGGCAATGGCGCCTAGGTTGTATAGACAGCCTAGGTGTCTCTTTTTTCTTGAAAATTTGTAAAAGTGAGATGGTTATATGGTTTGTTACAAGCGACTGGAAGAAAATTTTCAAAGATTATCGGCAATTGGAAGGCAAGATGGGGGCGGAATTACACGTCTTGCTTTTGGTGATGCTGATTGGGAAGCGCGGAACGTTGTAATAGAACTTATGAAGAATGCAGGGCTAAAGATTCGCGTTGATGCTTTTGGCAACGTCATTGGACGTCGGGAGGGCTTATATTCCGAGAAGTCGGTGGTAATGCTTGGATCTCATATTGATAGTGTCCCGAATGGAGGGAATTTTGATGGTGTTGTTGGTGTTTTAGGGGCGATAGAAGCATTGCAATGTCTAGAGGAGCAGCAAGAGCAAAATGATCATCCTATTGAAGTTGTGGTGTTTATGGCTGAGGAGTCCAGTCGATTTGGCGTTGCTACATTGGGAAGCAAGGCATTTTGTGGAAAACTTTCTCCTCAGAATTTAGTTCAGTATAAGGATAAGGATGGTATCACCTTAGGTGAAGCAATGCAGCAAAGAGAACTTGCACCAGAGAACATCCGGCAAGCCCAATATGAAGGAGATATTAAAGCGTTTTTAGAGCTACATATTGAACAGGGGAAGGTTTTAGAGACCACAAATCATCAAATTGGAATCGTAACCGGCATTGCAGCGCCTACTCGTTTCAAGGCAATAGTAACAGGTCAGGCGGATCATTCGGGAGCTACTCCAATGAACATGCGTCAAGATGCCTTAACAGCTGCAGCAGAAGTGATCTTATTGGTAGAACAATTGTCAAGAAAGGTTGCCCATTTGGGAGTCGTAGGAACAACAGGAGTAATTAAAGCGGATCCAGGTGCCATTAATGTAATCCCAGGACGTGTGGAACTTGGAATTGATATTCGTGCAATTCAATTAGCAAGTAAGCAGTGGGTCGTTGATGAACTAATTGCAGGAATTGATAAAATTAAGACGCAACGAAGTGTAAAGATTGAGATGATTACACTTACAGATGAGATTCCAGTTGAGCTTTTAAAAGAAATGGTTGAAGAGTTACAAGATGTGTGCAAGCAGCATCCTTATCCGAATATGTTGATGCCTAGTGGCGCAGGACATGATGCAATGCATTTAGCTTCCCAGGCTCCTACAGGCATTATATTTATTCCCTGCCAGGGAGGAATTAGCCATAATCCAGCAGAGTGGGCAAGTATGGATGATATCGTAGTGGGGACTGAGATCCTCTTGACGGCAATTCGTAAGATTGCTAATTTGGAGTTTTCCTGGAAGAAAGCAATGCTATAATTTATAAGTTTTGATAGAGGCAGACGGATTTGTTAATAATATTAGGTGAGTTATAATTATTAGCACGATATACTTTTGGTGAAATGGTATGATTCTCGTGCGGTTACTCCTCATGCAAATCAGTTTGGTCTAGAAATTATCAATATGGGCAGTATGGCTTCCTTGGAGGGCGCCTTTAGGACGTACGATGTCGCAATCACAGGTGCAACAATTATTTGCGCTGGAATTGCTGGTGTTAATCCAATAGAAGTTGCTAAGCGCAATACGCCAGATATGATTCTTGCTATGATTGCAACTATGTTTATTCTATTATAATACGTAAGACCATCGCAAATGTTCTTATTGTTCTAAGAGAATTTGTGAGTGTATTTTGAAACAAAGATAGTTAATTGATGTAAACCCAATTCTTAGATGTTCGTTGATTAATGTTTTGCAAGGATTAGGCTATTGGCAGCATGCCAGTAGCCTTTTTTTGTAGAATTTATTTATAACTATTACATATTAATTGCATCGCATTTATCGATTGAAAAGATGATAGAATTGATGTAAAATTTAGATAATATAAAATTAACTAAGACAAAAGTTCGAAGAAATATAGCACATAGAAGAAAAATACATCTTCAAAGACGAGGTATATCTTATGTTATCAGTTATGAAGTAGGATTAGAGGTGGTTTAGAAAGGGAAAGATGCATTTGAATGAAGCAGAAGGTTCATTAATTGGATCGATCTAATTAATGAAGTTTAGCACTTAAATTTTGAGGAGGATGGACATGAAAGAACTAATATCGAAACAACTAGTGACGTATTTGGAAAACAGAGGAGTAGAGCATATCTTCGGTCTTTGTGGTCATACTGTGATTGCCTTTTTAGCAGAACTAGAAAAAAGTACAAAAATAAAATTTATTAATGTACGTCATGAACAAATAGCCTCTCATGCGGCTGATGGTTATGCCCGCGTAAAAAAGCAAGCAGCGGTTGTTCTCAGCCATCTGGGACCAGGTCTAACGAATGCAGCAACCGGAGTAGCCAATGCTGCTCTTGATTCGATACCCATGGTTGTGATTGCCGGCGATGTTCCCAGCCATTACTATGGCAAACATCCTCACCAAGAAGTCAATTTACATGCGGATGCTGCCCAGAATGAGATCTATCGTCCCTTTGTAAAAAGAGCTTGGCGGGTAGATATTCCTGAATTGTTTCCGGAAATCCTGGAAAAGGCATTTGCGTTAGCCGAATCCGGCAGGCCAGGGCCCGTATTAGTATCGGTACCCATGGATATGTTCTCGAAAGAGATTGATACTGCACTGTTTGAAAAAACGTATCACAATACAAAAACGATTTCCAAGCCATCCATTGATGATGAAACAGCAACCCAGATCATTGAAACCTTAGTAAAGGCTAAAAGCCCTGTGATCTATGCTGGCGGCGGGATAATCTTAGCTAATGCATCAAAAGAATTGAGTGAATTTGCTGAATTCTTAAGTATTCCTGTAGCTCATTCTCTTATGGGAAAAGGTGTCCTATCGGATGAGCATCCATTAATACTAGGAATGACAGGATTCTGGGGCACAAAATTTATCAATGATACATGTAAGAACGCGGATTATATTTTAGGTTTAGGCACGAGTTTCAAAGAAGCCGACTGCAGCTCTTGGTATCCTGAATACACCTTTAGTTTCCCCCCGACCAAGTTGATTCAAATTGATATTGATCCTAGTGAAATCGGTCGGAATTACCCTGTGGAAATTGGTGCTGTTGCTGATTTGAAGCAGGCATTGAAGGTTCTGAATCGGGTTGCCAAAAAGCTGTATCCAAGTGGCAAGAAAAATGATGCGCTACGAAAAGAAATCATTGGGAATCGTCAAAGTTTTCAAGCTGGCAATGTAGAGTTGCAGCAAAGCAGCGCCTTTCCAATGAGTCCACAACGTATTTTAGCTGATGTCCGCGAGGTTCTGCCGCGGGATGCTTATATTACAACCGATGTTGGCTGGAATAAGAATGGTGTTGGTCAACAATTTCCCATTTATGAACCTGGTACGATTTTAACTCCTGGAGGATTGGCTACGATGGGCTTTGGGGCGCCAGCGGCTTTAGGAGCAAAAGTGGCAGAGCCTAAGCGAGTTGTAGTTTCCTTAGTGGGTGATGGTGGTTTTGGTCAAAATCCGGCCGTATTGGCTACCGCTGCCATCGATAACATCGCTGTGATCTTCGTAATCATGAATAATGGTGCTTTTGGTACCATTGCCGGCTTAGAGAAAGCACATTATGACACCACCTTTGGAACCATCTTTGAAAAAGATGGCAAACCATACTCACCAGATTATGCTGCGATCGCTCGTGCCTATGGAATAGAGGGAATCAAAATTACAGCAGCCGATGAATTCAAACCAGCTCTCAAACGAGCCATTGAATTAAACAAACCTGTTGTAATTGACGCAGCGATGATCAATAATCCGGTTCCAACTGCTGGACATTGGAACATCATGGATATCTATTCTCCAGGTAAAAAAGTGCATCATGTAAGTACGAATTAAAGTACGAATTCATTTTAGAAAGTATTGATCGTAATTGCTAGAGAAAAAAGGAGAAATCGAAAATGCCCAAACAATTTTCGTTAGCCTATCTTACGGTACTTGGCTGCCCACCTCCTGAAATGACGTATATCGCAGGTCGAGCCGGCTATGATTTTGTGAGTCTCAGACCTATTTATATGGGACTTCCCGGTGAACCCAACTATGCATTGGCTGAAAATAAAGAACTATATCGCCAAACGAAAAAAGCACTTTCAGATACAGGCGTGAAACTCCTTGACATTGAACTGGCCCGCATACACGATGATGTCGATGTAAAGCAATATTTGCCTGCTATGGAAGTAGCGGCTGAATTGGGGGGCAGTGCAGTTTTATCTAGTATCTGGACTTTGGACCGCAATTGTTACATAGAACGCTTTGCCGAACTATGCGATTATGCCAAACCTCTTGGTCTTACCGTCAATCTTGAGTACGTTCCGATTGCCAGCGTATCGAACCTTGCTGGAGCAATCGACGTTCTTCGTACTGTAAAGCGTGAGAATGCAGGTCTTATGATTGATACACATCATTTTCATCGTGCCGGAGACAAAGTTGAGGATTTAGATGAGGTACCGCGGGAGTGGTTTTACTTTGCACATCTTTGCGATGCACCAGCAGAAATTCCAACAGAGAAAGAAGAGATGACTCGTATCCTTCGTGAGGCACGCTTGTATTGCGGTGAAGGGGGCATTGATATTGCGAGCATCATGAATCGAATACCCGAGGTTCCATGTTCGATTGAATTGCCACATGTTGCGCGAGTGAAGGAAATTGGTTATATGGAACATGCATACCGCTGCTTAGAACATGCAAAAACATATTTTGCAACTCATGCGAGGGAATAGAGCGTAAAGAAATGAATTAAAAATATGGATAAATCTAAGGAGAATCATACATTATGGGAAAAGAAAAAGAAATCACAACGGAGCAGCAAGAAGAATTAGAAACAGCCTTTGAGAGAGCACAAAAAGCGCTTGCCATCATAGCAACCTATGACCAGGCTAAGGTAGATCGTCTTTGTCAGGCAGTAGCTTGGTCAGTAGCCAACAAGAAAACATTTCTTGAATTAGTAGACATGGGCATTAAAGAAAGCGGTCTTGGTGATTATGTGAGCCGCCAGAATAAACGCTTTAAAATCAGAGGAGTTTTACGAGATGCTCTTCGTCAAAAAAGTATTGGAATTATCGAAGAAATTCCTGAAAAGGGAATCGTAAAATATGCAAAGCCTGTTGGTGTTATCGCATCGATCGTGCCGACCACCAATCCCGATCTTACCCCTGCAGGAACAGCGATTTACGCGATTAAGGCCCGGGATGTAGTCATTTTCTCCTCCCATCCTCGTTCAAAGAAGACGACAAATGAGACCATACGACTGATGCGGGAAGCTTTAGAGCGGGAAGGTGCACCGGCAGATATCCTGCAATGTCTGGCGACTGCCAGTATTCCTATGGCGAAAGCCCTGATGGCGAAAGCCGATCTGGTTCTTGCCACTGGAGGGCAGCCCATGGTTCGGGCGGCTTACAGTTCAGGAACACCTGCTTATGGGGTTGGTGCCGGTAATGCAACCATGGTGATTGATGAGACGGCTGATCTTGCAGAAGCGGCTCATAATACAATGCTCAGCAAGACATCCGACTTTGGATCAGGATGCTCTGCCGACGGTAATCTGATCGTTGAAGAAGGGATTTTCGACAAGTTCTTGGATCGGCTTGTCATGGAAGGCGGGTATCTTGCGAATGAGGAACAAAAGAATAAACTTCGTGAGGTTATGTGGGATGAAGAAGGGCATCGTTTAGCCAGTACAGTAGCCATCGCTCCTCAGCAATTAGCTGAAATTGCCGGATTTAGTATTCCAGCCGATCGGAAGTTCATTATCATTATAGGTGATGGTATCGGCAAGGAATATCTGTTCTCTGGTGAAAAACTGACAACACTGCTTACGATTCATAAATACAAAACTGGTTTTGAGAATGCAATCCATATGATGCATGCCATTTATGCAGTAGGAGGCAAGGGACATTCGGTTGGAATTTATTCCTTCAATGATGACCATATTCACCGTCTTGCATTAGAGGCCCCTGTAAGTCGGATTATGGTTCGCCAGCCTCAGTCGAAGGCCAATGCCGGAGCATTTAATAATGGTATGCCGATGACGTCGAGTATGGGATGCGGAACTTGGGGCGGCAATATTGTTTCTGAGAATGTTTGTCTCAAGCACTATATGAATACAACGTGGGTATCAAGGCCGATTCCAGAGGATCGACCTTCTGACCAAGAGCTGTTCGGAAAATTTTATGACCCAGAGATGGAAAATTAAATTTACATGTAGTGATATAACAAGAATGGTAAAAACATCTTCATTATTATGTAGGTGCTTATGTACTTATACATAAATAGCTAAACAGAAAGAAGGGGGATTTATATGATTGAGTTATTGGATAAAGGGGTTTATCTTTTACAAGGGCAGGTTATTTTGGAAGATGCCGATAAGCTGAGTTTAGAAGAGGTTAACAATCTTTTAAAGCATGAGGGATTAGAGCCGCTGCCAGCAGGTCGTATTGAAAGGGAACAGGCTCGTGCTGGTACCATCGCCTATACAATTCTTACAGATCATAATACAATAGACGACAAACAAAATCTAAAAATCAAATTTGATGCCATGGCTTCCCATGATATCACCTATGTGGGTATTACCCAGACAGCTTCTGCGAGTGGTATGAAGGAATTCCCTGTGCCTTATATTCTGACCAATTGCCACAATAGTCTATGTGCTGTTGGTGGAACAATCAATGAAGATGATCACGTTTTTGGTTTGTCAGCGGCTAGAAAATACGGGGGAATTTTCGTTCCAGCTCATCAAGCGGTGATTCACCAATATGTGAGAGAAATGATGGCCGGCTGCGGTAAAATGATCCTCGGCTCTGACAGTCACACTCGCTATGGTGCATTAGGAACAATAGCAATTGGTGAAGGCGGTGGAGAGCTTGCCAAGCAATTGGTGAAACGTACTTATGATATTGCCTACCCTGATGTAGTGGCGGTATATCTTGAAGGTTCTCCAGTGCCAGGCGTGGGACCACAAGATGTTGCCATTGCGATTATTAAGGCTGTCTTTAAAAATGGTTTTGTAAAAAATAAAGTCATGGAATTTGTAGGACCTGGTGTTAGCAATCTTACAGTAGATTATCGTAATGGAATTGATGTTATGACCACTGAAACGACCTGTTTAACATCAATTTGGCGCACAGATGAACAGGTGGAAGAATATTTTAAAATTCATGGTCGGTCTGAAGCATATCGCAAATTAGATCCTAAAGCAGTGACTTACTACGATGGCTTGATTAAGGTAGATCTAAGCCGCATTCTGCCGATGATTGCACTGCCTTTCCATCCGAGCAACGCATGGACAATAGCTGAATTTAATGAAAATTCTCTTGCGATTTTACAACAAGTAGAAGAAGAAGGTCGCAAGCAAATTAGTAACCCGAATATAAAATTCAAATTGACAGATAAGTTAGTGAATGGTCGACTTAAAGTAGATCAGGCTGTAGTTGCTGGTTGTGCTGGCGGAACCTATGAAAATATTGTGGCTGTAGCTCAAATTCTTGGAGAAAAAGCCCTTGGAGATTTCTCTTTGAGTGTGTATCCATCGAGCCAACCTGTATTCTTTGAACTCATGAATAATCGTTCTATTGAAAAATTAACAATTGCAGGGGCTAGTATTCGATCTGCCTTCTGCGGACCTTGTTTTGGTGCTGGTGATGTTCCGGCCAATAATGCTCTTAGCATTCGTCACGCCACACGCAATTTCATAAATCGTGAGGGGTCTAAGCCAGATAATGGTCAATTGTCCTCTGTGGCACTAATGGATGCTCGTTCCATTGCCGCCACAGCCTTGCATGATGGTGTATTAACTGCAGCTACTGATGTTGAAAAATTATCACCAATACCAGCATATAAATTCAACCAGGAAATATACAAAAACCGAGTATATCAAGGATTTGGTACTCCCCATCCTGAAGAAGAGTTAGTTTTTGGACCTGGCATTATTCCATGGCCTAAAATGCGTGCATTGACAGAAAACTTATTGCTTAAAGTAGCCACAGTCATTCATGATCCAGTTACGACGACTGATGAATTGATACCTTCTGGTGAAACTTCATCATATCGTTCCAATCCACTGCGACTTGCGGAGTTTACCTTATCTCGTAAAGATCCTTCTTATGTAGGCAGAGCGAAGGAAATTCAGGAAATTGAGTTAAAACGCCAAGCATTTCTAGCTGCGGGTAAAAATGTAAAAGGAATGGATGAACTATTCTTACCCCTATTAGAAAAAGGGCAGAGAACTCCAGAAGACATACAACAGTTAATCAGCAAAACAGGGCTTGGAAGCGTTGTCTTTGCAATCAAGCCTGGTGATGGTTCGGCTCGGGAGCAGGCAGCTTCTTGCCAGAAGGTTTTGGGTGGGGATGCGAATGTTGCTATTGAATATGCGACTAAAAGATACCGTAGTAATTTGATTAATTGGGGGCTCGTGCCATTTACCATTAATGAAAGCGACAAGTCGAAGTTTGCTATTGATGATTACCTATACATTCCTGGAATTCGTGAGGCCGTGAAGAATGGTGCTGACAGAGTACAAGCCTATATTATTAACTCTGGTGGTAAGGCATCTATTGAATTGAAACTCGAAGACCTCTCTAAAGATGAAAGAGATGTCATTTTGGCTGGCTGCCTAATTAATTACTACGCTGAATAGTGAATTAGAGATTACATATCAACACGTTCATTTTTATCTGAGAGAGTTTTACTATCAAAAATTAAACATGAAGGAGAATTAACTATGACTAAAAAAATCAAAATGATTACCCCCTTAGTAGAAATGGATGGGGATGAAATGACTAGGATTATCTGGAAAATGATAAAAGACATTCTGCTGACTCCATATATTGATTTGAAAACAGAATATTATGATCTGGGTCTTGAGTACAGAGATAAAACGAACGATAAGGTAACTGAAGAATCAGCAATAGCTATAAAAAAATATGGAGTTGGCGTTAAGTGCGCAACCATTACTCCAAATGCAGACCGCGTGAAAGAATATAAATTGAAACAGATGTGGAAAAGTCCAAATGGTACAATTCGTTCAATTCTAGATGGAACCGTTTTTAGAACTCCTCTCATTGTTGATAGTATTAAACCTTTTGTGAAACCATGGACTAAACCGATTACGATTGCTAGACATGCTTATGGTGATATCTATAAGAATGTTGAACATCGGGTTACTGGCAAGGGAAAAGCGGAACTTGTCTTCACTAGTGAATCTGGTGAAGTTACTTCAAAAGTGATCCATGAGTTTAAAGGGGCTGGTGTACTTATGGGGATTCACAATCTTGATGCCTCAATAGAAAACTTTGCAAGAGCTTGCTTCAATTATGCTTTAGATCAAAAACAAGATCTGTGGTTTTCAGCCAAAGATACAATTTCCAAAACATATGATCATACCTTCAAAGATATTTTCCAAGAAATTTTTGATAAAGACTTCAAAGAAAAATTTGCAGCAGCAAAAATTGAGTATTTTTATACACTGATTGATGATGTTGTTGCTAGAATTATGCGTTCTGAAGGTGGAATTATTTGGGCATGCAAAAATTATGATGGTGATGTAATGTCAGATATGGTTGCAAGTGCATTTGGCAGCTTGGCAATGATGACTTCTGTTCTTGTATCTCCAGATGGTGATTACGAATATGAAGCGGCTCACGGTACAGTACAAAGACATTACTACAAACATCTCAAAGGGGAAGAAACATCCACCAACTCAATGGCTACACTCTTTGCATGGACAGGAGCCTTGAAAAAACGCGGAGAACTTGATGGAATCAATGAGTTAGTTGATTTTGCTGCTAAACTGGAAAAAGCTGCAATTCAAACAATCGAAGAAGGCGTAATCACAAAAGATTTAGCAGAGCTTTCTGAAGTCAAGGAGAAAAAAGTTGTTAATACCGAAAATTTCTTGAAAGAAGTAAATATACGTCTTGCAGCAATATTATAGGGGATAAAATGTAGCTTAATGGTAAACAAATATAAAAAATGATGGTGTGGGGGGAGACTATGAGTTTACGTGATGAGGCATTGCATTATCATCGAAAACATACAGGTAAATTAGGTATGGTTGCCAAGGTGGAACTAAAAGATGGTTATGATCTTAGTTTGGCATATACACCAGGGGTAGCAGAACCATGTTTGGAAATTCACAGAGATAAGGATTTGTCATTTAAATACACATGCAGGGGTAATATGGTCGCAGTCATTACTGACGGAACTAGGGTGCTGGGGTTGGGGGATATTGGTCCAGAGGCGGCTATACCAGTAATGGAAGGGAAAGCTGTGCTATATAAAACCTTTGGTGATGTAGATGCTATACCCATTTCCCTTGATACTAAAGATGCAGGTGAATTTATTAAAGCAGTTCGGATGTTGCAGCCTAATTTTGCAGGAATCAATCTAGAAGATATTTCTTCGCCTAAGTGCTATGATATTGAGGATGCCCTCAAGGCACAAATGGATATACCTGTGTTTCATGATGATCAACATGGTACAGCCATTATTGCTGTAGCTGCTACAATTGGTGGACTGCGGCTTGTAAAAAAACGATTAGCTGAAGTGAAGATTGTGGTGAATGGTGCTGGTGCTGCTGGTACAGCCATTGTACAACTTTTACTTTATGCTGGTGCGAAGCATGTTACTATGATGAATTCCAAAGGTGCGATGTATGAAGGTATGGAAATGTCCCGCATTAACCGTGTTCAGGCTGCGCTTCTATCTAGAACTAATTTGGAAAAGAAGCAGGGCGGCTTAGCTGAGATAGCCGAAAGGGCAGATGTGTTGATTGGCGTATCCCAGCCAGGTGCATTTACAACAGAGATTGTTAAGAGTATGAATGCAGATTCTATCGTTTTTTCCCTGTGTAATCCTGATCCCGAAATCAGTTATAACGATGCCAAGGCTATTGGGGTAAGAGTAGCTGGTACAGGACGTTCAGATTCTCCTAATCAAGTTAATAATGTGAGCGTTTTTCCCGGACTCTTTCGTGGAGCTATTGATGTTGCAGCTCGTCAAATTAATGAAGAAATGAAGTTGGCAGCTGTTTATGCAATTTCGGGAATCATTACAAATGAAGAATTAAGAGAAGATTATGTTGTGCCCAATGTTTTTGATAAAAGGGTTGCTCCAGCTGTAGCAGCCGCTGTAGCCCGAGCAGCGATAAAAACAGGAGTTGCCAGAACGATTATTGATCCTGAAGAAGTAAAGATCAACTCGATTTCCAGAATTAATATAGCTTAAAGTTAGGCCTTCTTTGTTAATGATTAGCAAAGGAGGCCTTTTGTTTGTTAACTAAGAACAAACTGATTTATAAAAAGTCAAATAAAATACACCCCTTGTTCAGAAATGGTAAAAGGAAGGTTACGAAAATCAACTACCATAATGAAAGAGATGCACCTTTGAGGAAAATCATTTTTAAATTGTTCATCTGGAATGTATTGATATTACTGCAGCAGCAGATGGTAAAAGGCTTATGTAAAGACTAGATGCTAAAAAAAATATCGTATCAGCATGTTTCGCGGACAATGAGCTTGGGCTGTAGAATAATACGTTGTGGTTCCATGCTAAGACCTTCTATACGTTCATGCAAGAGGGTGGCAGCCCGCGCACCCATGAGCCGGGCAAAAGACGAAATGGTTGTTAGTTTAGGCGATAGCATGACCGCTTCTGGAATATCATCGAAGCCAACTATTCCTATATCACGACCGGGGACAAGCCCCATTTCTTTCAGCTTCATCATAACCCCTAACGCAATTATATCATTATAACAGAAAACAGCGGTGGGAGGATCCGGAATACGCAGAATTTGTTGAATCAGCTCTACACCAGATTCTCTTGTTACAGGACCCTCTATTACTAATGAAGCATCAATGTTGATGCCTGCTTTGTGATGGGCATTGTCATACCCTTGTTTTCGTTCCTGCCAAGAAGTAATTTGGGAGGGGCCACCTAAAAAAGCAATCCGGCGATGTCCTTTTTGTATCAGATGATCCACAGCCAATTGTCCGCCCATCACATTATCCATACCTACATAATCGCAGTTGGCTCCTGGGACTTTTCTGCCTAATAAAACTACCGGGATGCCCCAAGATAGTATTTGCTCGATGACTTCACTTTTACTTCCTGGAACAGCGAATAAAATAATTCCACCAACTCTGTGTTCTAGCATGGTTGAAAGAAGGCGGCTTTGTGTATCATAAGAATTAAAAGTAGTGCCTAAAATGACAGTCTGACCACATTTAGTCAATTCTTGGTGAATGCCTATTAGCAATTCCGAGTAGAATGGATTAGCCAAATCCATAATAATTAGACCAACTGTTGAGGATGATTTTGAACGAAGATTAGCGGCAACACGGTCATAAATATAACCCAAATCCTGGATGGACTTCAAAACTTTTTCTCGTGTTGCCTCAGAAATGTTTTTACTGCCGCGTACAACTAAAGAGGCAGTGGCTCGGGATACACCGGCATGTTTTGCGACTTGCAGTAAAGTAACATGTTTATGTTGAGTCATATCTGATAACCACCTGTACTAATTTTTTCTTAAGATAGTCAGCTAATTTAATTGCAGTTCAATATGGGGAATTTACCCGAATATCATTATTGCATAAGCAATTATATTGTATGGTAAGACTTAGTAGATGTCAATGAAGAGTAAATCTACTAACTGTACAATAGGGGGGCATTATTATAAAGATTAATCAAAGGAAAGAAGAGGTCAACTAGCATATTTGCTAACTGATCTCCTCTTTTAATAAATTGTTAATTTTCTATGCCTACCCGCTTAATTTCACCTACAATAAAGAGATAAGAGAAAGCGCCTAGTAAGGCAATAAAACTCATAAATACAAGAGCACCAGTAAAGGAACCAGTTGCTTGTACAATAAAGCCAATTGCGATTGGTGTAATGATACCAGACATATTAGCGCAGAAGTTAAATACGCCGCCCGCCAGTCCAACCAATTTAGGTGGTGCAACGTCACCAACAACAACCCAGCCAATTGCGGCCATTCCTTGTGCAAAGAAAGCAACGGACATGATTGAAATGATAATATTAAAATCATTGGAGTAATTTGCAAGTACGATACAAGTACTCAGCAAGCCGCCAGTAACAATTGGAACTTTTCGTGCTGCTGATAATGAATACCCTTTCTTCAACATAGTATCAGACCAATAGCCGCCGATAAGAACACCAATAAATGCTGCAATGTAGGGGACAGACGCATAAAATCCTGCTTTTAACATCGGCATCTGTTTTTCTGTAACTAAGTATGTTGGGAACCAGGTTAAGAAGAAGTAAAGAGTAGAAGCAGTAGCGAATTGACCAATGTAAATACCCCATAATTGGCGATAGGAAGTGAGTGTGCGAAGATCAGACCATTGGAATTTTTCTGCTTTGCGGGCAGTTTCTCCGAGTCCACCGCCTTCACGGATTAAGTCTAATTCTGCTTGATTTACAGACTTACTATCCTTTGGATCACGATAGTAGACATACCATACAAAACTAAATGCGATGCCAATAACGCCAGTAACATAGAAAATACTTGGCCAGCCCCATGTAGCGAGCAGCCAAAAGAGTACAGGCGTTAAAAAAGCCAAACCAACATATTCACCTGCCGTATATACTGCAGTTGCCATAGCGCGTTCTTCTTTCGGAAACCATGAGGCAACAACACGGCTATTTGTTGGGAAAGCTGGAGCCTCAGCAAATCCAATGGCCAAACGAAGACCAAATAAAGAGGTAAAGCTTTTGCCAAAGCCCATTAAAAGAGTAAAGAAAGACCATAAGCCGCACGACCAAAGATATGCAACTCTAGGTCCGACACGATCCAAAAAGGCTCCTCCAGGTATTTGCATGAACGCATAAGTCCAGCCAAATGCAGAAAAGAGAAGACCCATAGTAGCTGCATCAAATCCTAATTCTGCCCTCATTGCTGGTGCAGCTACTGCCATGTTCGTACGATCAAGGTAATTGATCGCAGTTACGACAAATAAAAGTAAGAGAACTACATGGCGAGCACGCGTTGGTTTACTTGCTGATGAATTTGTTTTAAGATTTACGTTTCCTGATTCTAAAGTATTCATAAGCGTTCCTCCTGTGTTTTTTATTTTACACACGTGTATAAGGCGTTATTAGATCGATCTAATAAAAAGTATATTAAGTTATTTTGCAATTGTCAATCGTTTTAGACTATTTAGATAATTTAAAATTTAATATTTTTTTATAGGATGATTTTGTAATAAAAAGAAAATATTGTATAAAATGAACTTTATAAATAAAGTGGAAATATGAAAGCTAAATCAGGTGATATAAATAATAAACCAGTCAGCTAATTGACTGGTTTTAAGTAAAACTATAGCGATGCAAGCTTATAGGGGTTCTGCGTATAAAATAATGGGACATATTATTTTAGCGTGCTTAATTTGTGAGAAGTCTGGCTAAGAACATAATTGATAAATGCTGTTACTGCTGGTGGCTGATACGATCGCTTAAGTACAGCTAAAGCAACATGTTTAACTATAGGCTTAGAGAGTCGGACAATAGCAATATTAGGTTGCTTCCGAGACAGAACCATATCTAATGGAAAAAGGGCGATGCCCATTCCTACACCAACAAGAGCAAGGCTTGTCTCGCAATGGCTGCTTTGGCATACGATGTTAGGAGTAAAACCAGCATCGCGGCAGGCACTTGAGTAGATATTATAGATGCTCTCGTGAGGACTGGGGAAAATAAAATTTTCGTTAACGGCTTCCGCTAAATCAATGGTTCCTTTTTTCGCCAAAGCGTGGTCAGAAGATGTGATAAGGACAAATTCATCATTGGCCAATGGATAAAATTCAATATCGTCAGTGGGGATTGCACTTGCAGGCGGAGTAAGAAGTGCAACATTAATTTCAGAAGTGCGAAGGAGTTCAGCAAGGCGATGACTGCCGCTTGTAACAATATTTAGGTATAATCCTTGATGGCTATTATGAAAAGAAGTAATAAGTGATACAAAATCGATACTTTCGAGAGTTGTAATGGCACCGATATTAATTGTGCCTTTTGTAAGTCCAACATGAGCCTGCATACATTGTTGCGCTGTTTCAATTTTAGATAGTATTTCTTGAGCATGGACTATGAACTCCGCTCCAGCAGTGGTTGGATGGACGGTTCGCGTTGTTCGATCAAATAATTTTACTCCTAGTTCAGTTTCGAGTTTAGTGATTTGCTGAGATAACGAGGATTGAGCTACACAAATTTCCTCTGCTGCGTGGGTGAAATGCCGATGTTTTGCAACTTCAATAACATATTGTAATTGGTGTATCTCCATAATTA
>ENA-OFCE01000941-OFCE01000941.1-metagenomes-genome-assembly--contig:-NODE-941-length-16690-cov-3.289450_pt1 | contig 16690 bp, 16 predicted proteins | sample MGYA00153388_OFCE01 | MGnify analysis MGYA00153388
AGGCAAATTACATTAGTTTTGATTTCCTAAAAGAACAACTCTCCTAAATAGAGTTGTTCTTTTTATGGAATCAATTATTATGTTTTTGAAGAAAGCAGTTTCAGTAATATTCGTTATTATAGTGGTGTTGAATGTCATAAACACTTTAAAGGAAATATAGACCAGCATAAAAGGCAAAAAATCGAGCCCGATTTTTTTAAAGTTGTCAAAGGCAGCGGCGTCCTTTTTTCCCGAATATCATTTAGTTACAAACACTCAATCCCGCTTTCGGGTTCATTGAAGAAGGGCGTTATTTTTCAGTTGCATAATGCTTTTATTTTTATAAAATAGGCCATCACTAAAACGGCATTCCCAACTTCATATTTTTGCACGCTGTATTCTTACTGCATTTAGTATCGCCAATAGCGCAACGCCAACATCTGCAATTACGGCTTCCCATAGGGTGGCAATACCGCCAGCTCCCAATATCAAGACCAACACTTTAACGCCCATTGCCAAACCTATGTTTTGCCAAACAATACGTTGTGTGATTTTACCTATTTTTATGGCGGTTACAATTTTGGAAGGCTGGTCGTTTTGGATAACAATATCGGCGGTTTCTATAGTGGCATCACTACCCAACCCACCCATTGCAATTCCGGCATCGGCCAAAGCAACCACGGGGGCATCGTTTACGCCATCGCCTACAAAGGCAATATGTTTACCCTCATTTTTTAATGCCTCCACTTTTTCTACCTTTCCTTCGGGCAGCAAATCTCCATAAGCATTATCTATATTTAATATTTGTGCTACTTTGGTAACTACTGCCTGCTTATCGCCCGAAAGCATCACTGTTTTTATATTCAATTTATGCAATTCATCTATTGCCTGTTTTGCATCTTCTTTAATTTCATCTGCGATGGTGATATAGCCTTCATATTTATCGTTAACAGCAATTACTACCACACTATCTACCAGCGCATCAATTTCTGAAGGATAGGAGATGTTAAATTTCTTCAACAACTTCGCGTTACCAGCCAAAATCCATTTGTCTTCTACCATTCCCTTTAAACCGTGTCCGGCTATTTCTTCCACGTTTTGGGCTTGACTATTTAGAGCTGTTTCACCCGCATATTGGGCAACTGCCTTGGCAATGGGATGGGATGAACTTTTTTCAATAATGGCAACCATTCGGACAAGTTCTGTTTTTTCTATACTGGTGCTTATCACCTCCTGAACCTTGAAAACACCTTTAGTGAGTGTGCCCGTTTTATCCATCACCACCACATTGATTTTGGTCATTACATCCAAGAAATTGGAGCCTTTAAACAAGATTCCATTTCTGGAGGCTAAACCAATACCGCCAAAATATCCAAGTGGAATGGATACCACCAAGGCACAGGGGCAACTGATTACCAAAAATACCAACGAACGATAAAACCATACATTGAAAATGTAGGCATCCACAAAAAAGTAGGGTAATAGGCAAACTGCTAATGCCAAAACAAAAACAATGGGCGTATATATTTTTGCAAACCGACTGATAAAAAGTTGCGTTTGCGATTTCCTGGCTGTGGCATCTTGCACCATTTCCAATATTTTGCTCAGCTTGCTATCTTTAAAAATGGCTTTTACTTTTATTTGTGCAACAGTGTTCAAATTAATCATTCCGGCTAAAACAGTTTCGCCTTTGTGCTTGGTGTCGGGTTTGCTTTCGCCCGTAAGGGCAGCAGTGTTAAAGCTTGCAGTATCAGAAACCAGTTCGCCATCCAAGGCTACTTTTTCACCAACTTTTATCTCAATAATTTCATCAATCTGTATTTGGTCGGGATGAATTACTTCCATCTTTCCATTACGAAGTACGCTCACCTCTTCTGGTCTGATATCCAATAAGGCTTTTATACTTCGTTTAGCATTATTAACGGCAGCATCTTGAAACCATTCGCCAATGCTGTAAAAAACCATTACGGCCACGCCTTCGCTATACGAACCTATGCTGAATGCGCCAATTGTAGCCACGCTCATCAGAAAAAATTCATTGAAAAAATCTAGTCTGATTGCTTTTCGGAAAGCCAAATCCAATACCTTGTAACCAGCCAATAAATAAGCCACACCATAAATTAATAAGTTGATAGGAAAAGTGGGGATAATTTTGAAGCCATATTCCAAAACCAACATCAACACTAAAATTACCAAGGAAGTTAGTAGTTGCCAATGGGTTTGCCAGCCGGCAACTTCTTCGCCAGAGTTGTCGTGATCATCGTGATGGCTATGTTTCTTTTGTGAGGATTTCGATGGTTCTGATTTTAATGTGTTGTTTGTAGATTCCATTTATAAGTGGTTAAAATGTTTTAGACAATTATAATGTAGGTGATGCATAAGGCAGTTATTGCGCATTTAGTTTAACTTCAACTTTATTCCTCCGTTAAATGTTCGCCCTTCGGTGTGTGTCCAAATATCATCAAAAGTGGGGTTACTAAAGGGCGGATTAACAACCCGTTTGTATCGGCTTTGCCTAACATCAGTGAAGTTTTCTGCGTTTACAAAAAAGGATATTTTTCCAAATGTTTTCTCGGCCATAAAGCCAAATTCCCAAAAAGATGGACTTTGAGTTAAGTTATTTAAATATTGTTTGTCGGTAAAGTATCCCTCTAATCCTAATTTAAAGTTTCTTTCTTTTTCAAAAACCAAGGCGGTGTTCAATTTGCTTTTCGGTACCAATCTTAAAAATTGATTGTTGGGGAGGTAAGCAGCTTTTGCATAGGTAAATGTATAGCCGAAAAAGAATTTGAAATCTTCCTTATAAATCAGTTTTCCGTTGGTTTCAAACCCGGCACTGTATATTGGTTTCTTAGTATTATTAAAGAAATATTGTTGATTGAGGTTTTGTTCTAAAACGGTTGCGTTGTTAATTCGGGTGTAAAAAAACATTTGGTTTGCACTCAAGAAAAAATCAGTGCCCACTGCCGTTTTGAAATTCACATCAGCGGTAACACCTAAACTTTTTTCGCTGCTTACATTGGCCAAGGGTAAAACTTTTTGGTATTGGATAGTTTCTGTTTGTTCTGTAAAAATGGTTGGTGTTTTATAGCCCAATCCTGCGCCTAACCTACTGCTCCATTTCTCATTAATATTGATTAAGGCTGAAATTCTTGGCAATGCAAATATTTCAGTCTTGTTATAATTTTGATTCGAATATTTAACCAAATCTGTTCGCAAACCACTTTCTAATTTCAGTTTTTCTGATACGTCCCAAGTGTGTTGAACATATAATCCACCAGTTTGCGTCTCAAAATCTCTGGCAAAATTTACATTTGCTTTTGATTCTGAAAACTTATCTAAAATGTAGTTTCCACCAAAAATAATGCTTTGCTTATTTAGGTTTCTGAGGTAAGAAACATCATTGTAAACATTGTAATTTATACCGCTAAAAATTGAGTTGGGTATAGCAATATCACGGTTAAAGTAACTAAAAGCGCTTTTTGTACTCAGTTGGTTTGCACCTTCCAATTTTTGGATAAAATCTAAAGTAGTGGTGTTACGAATGGTTTTATTGGTTTCGAAATAGTTATGCTGATTATCAATTTGCCCATTTATAACATTGATATCACCTCCCGTTCTATCACCTTTGCTAAAGCTGTTTCCCAATATAAAAGTTGTGTTTACGGACGGGTAATAAAATATTTTGGGAAAGATGGTAAAATCTTTGGATTGGGGTAATTCCGTAAAATTGTCCTCATCCACATCGTAGGGTTTCTGGTTATTGAGTAAACCTAAAATGGTATAGCCCAATTTCTTTCCCCGGCCAGCCGAAAAACCGCCAATATTACTTTGACCAACGTTGGATTGGTTGATGATAAAATTATTCTCGGATTTTTCTTTAGGCGTTTTGCTAACAAAGTTAACAACGCCGGCTATTGCGCCTGCGCCATACAAGGTAGAAGCAGAACCTTTTATAATTTCTACTTGCTTAAGGTCTAAAGGTGGGATTTCCAAGATGCTCAATCCACTTGCAAAATTGCCGAAACTGGGGTAACCGTCTTTTAAAAGTTGAGTGTACCGCCCGTCTAAACCTTGGATACGTATACTGGCATTGCCGCTTGTTGCGGATGTTTGTTGAACCTGTATGCCGGTACTTTCATGTAAAACCATAGAAACATTGGCAGGTTTCATATTGCTTTTTTCATCGATTTCTTCAAATTCTATTGTTTCTATTCGGGTGGGCGTATTGGCTATGCTGCGACTGGTTCGGGTAGATTGTACCACTACTTCATCAAGCTCTTCTTGATTGGCTAAAAGGTAAATTACTGTATCGGTCTGTGAAAGTGGAAAATTTAATGTTCTCTCCTGCGATTGAAAGCCAAAGTAATTAATGAGTAGGGTTTGTGCCCCGTTAGGGATATTATTCAAAACTATTTTCCCATTTAAATCTGAAATAGTAACAATTTTGGTATTTTTTATTTTTACGGATACGCCCGTAAGTATTTCATTAGTAATGCTGTCTTTTATAGTTGCATTGAATGTGTTTTGAGCAAAAAGAGTGCTCGTGGTTATTATAGCCAAGAAAGGCAAAATGTATTTTATCATTTTGTAAGGTTTAAACTAAAATTAGAATGGGAAGTGGTTTCCAATCATTCATCAGGAAACCGAAGTTTAAAGTTCTACGTTACTTTTGGCGGTTGCCAAATGGAGAAACCATATCTCAAAGAAAAAGAAATTTCTGGGGAAGGGTAATTATTAGCAAAGTATGGTTTTAATATGATGTCGCAAACTTTTGCTTGTTCAAAAAAAGCAGATGCTGGGCAGTGTGTACACGTACAAAATGGTGAGCAAATTTCTTTTTCTGTACGACTAGTTTGTTGACTATTTAAGGTTGTTGTTTCGGAACCGATATTCCTATCATCATTATCCACGCAAGTGATGCATGAAAGTACCAAAAGGTAAAGGTTGATGATTAGGATGAAATATTTCACTGGGGCAAATATAGCGCATTAAGGTTTATATGGTAGGTGAAAATAAAGCTTTGATAGGCTTGATCCAAAAACTTACCGACGAACCTAAATCCAATAATCTTCAATAATTAAGAAGAAAAAGTTTGTAAATCTCCATTACCTCAATCTTTTAAAAAAAATAAACCCCAACCGGATGGCTGGGGTTTACTGATAATCGCCTAAAAAGGGATTTACATTTCCATTCCCTTTTTCATGAACATTTTACAATCCATCATTTTGCCGTTCATCATCATACATTCACCATTTTTCATCATCATGGTTTTACCAGATTTCATTTTAACGCTACCGTTGGTCATAACCTTTGTGCCGTTTGTCATGGTCATGCTTTTGGTCATCGGCATGGTCTTGCCATGCATTTTTTTCATCATTTTCCCATCTTTCATCATCACACAATGATCCATGTTCATATTTGATTTGTGCATTTTGTGCACCTCGGTTTTGCGGGTTGTTGTTGTTTTTGTATGAGAAACGTGGTGGGTTGTATCCGGCATTCTGGTTTGTGCCATGGCGCTAAAACTTAATGCAACAGCGGTTAAAGCAAAGAGTAATTTTTTCATAATTATAATTATTTAGTTATACAGTTTTTTATTCACAAACCGAGCCATGCACGCATTTTTTACGAAAAATAAAATTATACTTTAACTTTTAGCATACTGGCATTTATGGCTACAACAATGGTACTTACCGTCATTAAAACTGCTCCCGCAGCAGGGCTCAATAATATGCCTTGATTATATAATACACCTGCGGCCAATGGCAAGGCAACAACATTGTAACCGGTAGCCCAAATCAGATTCTGTATCATTTTACGATAGGTGGCTTTGCCAAACAAAATCAGGTTTACTATGTCTTTCGGGTTACTGTTTACCAAAACAATACCTGCAGTTTCTGCGGCAATGTCGCTGCCACTCCCCACTGCAATGCCCACATCTGCGATTGCCAAAGCAGGTGCATCGTTTATGCCATCGCCAGTCATGGCAACAAATTCGCCTTTGCTTTGCAATTCTTTTATTTTTTCTAGTTTTTGATGAGGCAATAGTTCGTGAACATTACACGAACCATTCGTTTTTTAAATGATGACGGCAGAACTGTTTTAGCAAATTAAATAATCAACAGATAAAAAAAATGTCAATCCTTATACCTTGTCCAAGGCCTTCCTATCCAAATGTGCCGATGCTTTAAATTGGCTGGGAGTTAAACCCGTAACTCCCTTAAATTGTGTGGATAAATGTGCACTGCTACTGTAACCCATTTTGTAGGCAATTTCGTTCAGGTTTAATTGGCCATATTGTAGCAGCTCTTTTACTTTTTCTATCTTTTGCTGAATGATGAATTTCTCTAGGGTGCTATCTTCGGATTCAGAGAAAAGACGGCTGAGATACGCATAATCCTTGTTCAATTTTTGGGCAAGTAATTCCGTAAAGTTGATATGCAGTTCAGGTTCATCCGTATGGTGGATGGTTTCTATGATGAGCGTACGAATACGATCAATCAATTTATCCTTTTCGCTATCAATCATCTCAAAACCCAAAACTTTCAGTGTCGAAGATATTTGACTGATTTGGCTTTCCGATGGGTCGGGAAGGATTTCTACACCGCCTAAAAAAATATGGATGATCTTAAAATTCAACTGCTCCAATTGCTGGCGAATTACCATAATGCAACGGTCGCAAACCATATTTTTGATGTTCAGTGTCATGGTTCTTAATTAGCCGATCAGCACAAACCCAATCAAAAATAAAATAGAGGCTACGAGTATTAATTGTTTCATAATATAAGGTTTTTAAACCCAATATATGCAACAATGCTGCCAACATTTAGACGCCCAAAATTATGGGGAAATAATAGATTCTAAATTATTTCTGCTTGGTAACCCGCTTTATTTAAAGCAGTTATTACTTCATCGGCATTTAAGTTTTCGCCCTCAATTTCAAGGATTTTATTTTGGTTTTGCGTATCTACTTTCCAGTTTTTAATTTCATTAAAATGATTTAATACTGGGGTTACGTTGGCTATGCAACCACCGCATTTGATGTTGGTTTTAAATTTTAAAGTTTCCATGTTTTTATTTTTTATTCCCCCTAACCCCCAAAGGGGGAATGGTGCTAGATTCCCCCTTTTGGGGGTAGGGGGAAAGTAAAAGTTTTAAGTCGTAAACTATTCGCCACTACCGATACCGAACTCAGAGCCATTGCCGCACCGGCAATCATAGGGTTCAGTAAAAATCCGTTGAAGGGATATAAAATTCCTGCCGCTAGGGGAATGCCTATCAAATTGTAAATAAATGCCCAAAATAGGTTTTGCCTGATGGTGCGAACCGTAAGCTTTGATAATAGCAATGCTTTTGGTACTTGCTGTAAATCCGATGAAACCAAAGTAATTTTTGCCACATCAATTGCAATATCCGAGCCTCTTCCCATAGCAATGGAAACATCTGCTTCTGCCAGAGCTTGACTATCATTTATGCCATCGCCAATCATGGCCACTACTTTTCCGGTGCTTTGCAATTGTTTCACAAAATCGGCTTTATCTGATGGCAAAACCTCAGCTTTAAAATTGCTGATACCTACTTCGGCAGCAACGGCCGAGGCGGTATGCACATTGTCGCCAGTTAACATATACACCTCTATTCCCTGATTCTTAAATTCGGAGATGGCATTTTTTGATCCTTCCTTTATTTTATCGGCTATAGCCACAATGCCCAATACTTCCAAGGTATTGGCAAAATAAATTACCGTTTTTGCTGATTTCTGCAATTCTAAAACTTGATTTTCTAATGAGGCACTTATGGCAATGTTGGCGTCTTTTAATAATTTATGACTGCCGGCTAAATATTTTTTATCGTTGAATATTGCTGAAACACCTTTGCCGGTAATGCTCTCAAAATCTTTGGTTTGGGCCGATTGAACATTGTTTGTTCTCAAATATTTTACAATGGCTTCGGCAAGCGGATGTTCAGATTGCTGTTCGAGGCTGAGCAATATTTCAGATAAGTGTTCTCTATTTTCAGACTGTTCGCCGTTCCAAATCAGTTCTGTAACCTCAGGTTTTCCTTGCGTTATGGTGCCTGTTTTATCCAAAATAATCACATTAACTTTGTGGCCTAATTCTAATGCTTCGGCATCCTTAATTAAAATGCCATTTTCTGCCCCTTTGCCCATACCAACCATAATGGCTGTTGGCGTGGCCAAGCCCAAAGCACAAGGGCAAGCAATTACCAACACGGTCACCATTGCCAAAATTCCCTGAGTAAAAGCATATTCACCGCCAAAAATAATCCACAGCAACAAGGTTAAAATGGCTATCCCAATTACTATGGGCACAAATATCCCCGCTATTTTATCTACCAATTTTTGCACGGGCGCTTTGGATCCTTGGGCATCTTGCACCAGTTTGATGATTTGTGCCAGCATGGTATCGTCGCCTACTTTTTCTGCCTTAAACCTAAAGCTGCCTTTTTGATTTAGGGTGCCAGCAAAAACTTTATCGCCTTTGTTTTTTGCTATCGCGATGGGCTCGCCACTAATCATACTTTCATCAACAAAGGAGCTGCCTTCGTAAATTTCCCCATCTAGGGGGATTTTATCTCCGGGGCGCACCAGTAAATTATCGCCTATATGAACTTCGTTTAGGGGAATTTCTTTTTCTGAGTTTGGCAAAATGAGCCAAACAGTTTTTGGCTGTAGCCCGATGAGTTTTTTGATGGCCGATGAAGTGTTGGATTTTGCGTTTTCTTCCAATAATTTGCCCAGCATAATAAAAACGATTACTACTGCTGCTGCTTCATAATATACATGTGGATTTAAACCTCGGCTATGCCAAAAAGATGGATTAAAAGTATTGAACACACTGAAAATATAGGCTATACCCGTGCTGAGCGCAACCAAAGTGTCCATATTTGCCTTTTTATGTTTTGCTTGTTTCCAGGCATTGATAAAAAAGGTGTTACCAAATACAAAAAGTACAGGCGTTGTTAAGGCCAACATGTAATAATTGGCGTACAGCATATCCATAAAAAACATACCGATAATAACCACGGGCAAAGTTAAGCCTGCGGCGGCAATCGTATGTTTTTTGAGTTCTAAATAATGGCTGTTTTGGGTTTGTTCTTGAATCTCTTTACCACTTTCTGCATTTAAAATCAAATCGTAACCAATAGACTGAACCACTTTTTGGAGGGTTGCTGGTTGGGTTTTATCGCTATGGTAATTAACCTTAACAGATTGAGTGGCATAATTTACTTCTGATTTTACCACTCCGGGTTCGGCAGCAATAATGGATTCCACACTTACGGCACAGGAAGCGCAGGTCATCCCCAATACTGGAAAAATTTGGGTTTGTAAATCGTTTTTCATTTGTTGGATTTGATTAGCGTTTTAGAAATAAAGGGTTTGCCAATCGCCGAATCATTTTATCAATCAAATTTAAACAACATCAGAAAGTGTTATCTTATAGGATTTCGATAAAAATTTACAAGATTTGGATTCAAAATTGTGCTTTACAATTTACAAAACTTTAAATATGGATTTATTTGGTTACCAAAGGCATTATCGTTTTAAAGGGGGAAACAACGGTAATGAGAATAAGCTTTTTTGGCTGGTTGGGATTGTGCTTACCTTAATTTTTCTGCTGATTTACTATTACAGATAATAAATCAACAGAAAAAAAGAAAGTTCTATGGGTTTTTACCCGAAGTTTTTTTAATCGCTCCAGCTGGTTTTGATTTAGCTGCAACATGGTTATTTTTTGGTTTAGCAACCTTAGGTTTTTCAACTTTTATGTCTTTAACCTCTTTTTTGTCGGTAGCCTCATCAGATGTTTCTGATGCTACAGCAACAGGCTCTTCATTGAATAATGGCAATTCTTTAATGATGTGGAACCAGTTTAAAATCTTCTTCATATCAGAAGCATAAACTTTTTCTTCATCGTAATCAGGTGCAACTTCCACAAAAAAGCTTTTGAGAATGGCAGCATCTGCTTTGCCTTCGGGCACCGTGCCAGCGTAATTTTTAATGGCCAATAAAACATCTTTCAGCTTCAGGTCATCCTCATTTCCGAAAATGGTAATGTCTTCTAAAGTTGCCAATTTAGAGGTGGATAAATTTACCACCAGTTTGGTCTTTTGCTCATCAAGCGTTTCTAAAATGAAGCCTGTTTTGTTTTGAGCCAACAATTTGTATAAACCGGGTTTGCCCGATACAGATACTAATCCTGTTAAATTCATATTTTTTTAATTAGCCCTCTATTAAATCGATGCTTAAAATTTTGTCGCCTTGTCTGATCTCATCTACCATGTCCACGTTCTCTATAACTTTACCAAAACATGTATGGTTACGATCCAAGTGTGCGGTATTGTTTCTGCTATGGCAAACAAAAAACTGCGAACCTCCAGTATTTCTACCGGCATGTGCCATAGAAAGTACGCCACGATCATGGTATTGGTTTTCGCCATTTAACTCACAATCTATATGGTAACCCGGACCGCCCGAACCGGCTTTGTGTGCAGTAGATGCATCTTTAGAAAACGGGCAACCGCCTTGTATCACAAAATCATTTAAAACTCGGTGGAACGTCAAACCATTGTAAAAACCTTCGCTGGCCAATTTTTTGAAATTCTCTACCGTTTTTGGTGCGTCATTATCGTAAAATTCTACGGTAAAATCGCCTTTCTCTGTTTTTATTATTGCTTTGCTCATTTGATTATAAATATTTGTGGGGACGAAAGTAGCAAAATTTTGTAGCCTATTAAACGTTTGTTATCATTATAGTTACATTTAGAAAATGAAGAAACTTGTATTAGTGGTTTGTATGTTATTGTTTGTGGTGCATGGTTTTTCAGCATCCATACTCATTAATATGGATGAAGATCAAAAAAACCATCTCAAAGCCTATGGTATAGCTTTTTTAAGTTTAAAGAATAATGTGGAGGTAGATTGGCTTTTAAATTATAGAGGTGGCAGTTTTCTTATAAAATATAACCCAAGCCTAGAAAGCGAATTAAAAGTGAGAGGGGTTTCTTACGAGGTAATTGCAGACGCAAAGGTAAATGCCATCTTGAGCGAAATCAACCAGCCTGAAGCCAATCAGGATATGGTGAAATTAGAGAAAGCTCCCAAGGTTGCCGTTTATTCTCCTAAAAACAAACTCCCTTGGGACGATGCCGTGACTATGGTGCTTACCTACGCAGAAATACCCTACGATGTAATTTACGATGAAGATGTTTTACAAGGCAAACTGGTAAAGTATGATTGGTTGCACTTGCATCACGAAGATTTTACTGGGCAATTTGGCAGGTTTTGGGCAAATTACCGACAAGCCGCTTGGTATCAAGAAGATGTGAAATTGCAGGAAGCAACAGCCCGAAAAATGGGATTCAAGAAAGTATCTCAGATGAAATTAGAGGTAGCAAAAACCATTAAAAACTTTTGTGGTGCGGGCGGTTTCCTGTTTGCGATGTGCTCAGGAACAGACAGTTATGACATTGCCTTGGCGGCGGAAAATACCGATATATGCGAGCAAATTTTTGATGGTGACGGTGTAGATTCTGAAGCTCAACGCAAGTTAGATTTTTCCAAAACATTTGCATTCCATAATTTCCAGTTAGATCTCAATCCCTACAATTACGAATTTTCTGATATAGACAATACCAACCAAAGGCAAGTAAGCCGCACAGAGGATTTCTTCGTACTTTTTGATTTTTCTGCCAAATGGGATGTGGTGCCGGCTATGCTTACCCAAAACCATGAACGTGTAGTTAAGGGTTTTATGGGTCAAACCACCTCTTTTAAAAATGCCTTGTTAAAGCCCGATGTTTTGGTAATGGGGCAATTAAAAGCTGCCAGCGAAGCCAAATATATTCATGGTAATTTTGGACAAGGTCAGTGGACATTTTATGGCGGTCATGACCCCGAAGATTATCAGCACTTGGTAGGCGATCCGCCCACAGACTTAAATCTGTTTCCCAATTCGCCGGGTTACCGACTCATACTTAACAATGTACTTTTTCCGGCAGCAAAAAAGAAGAAGCAGAAAACGTAAATTGATAATTATATTTGGATTAAATATTGAAGCTATGCAAACTATAAACATCATTGCACACACTGATGATCCTTTACAAATCAAGGCTATCAATGCAGTTCTTAAAGCTTTTAAAATAAAGTTCAGCATTTCCAAGACAAATGATCTCGACCCTGAGTTTGTAACGAAAATAGAAGAAAGCAGAAAACAAGCTTTACAAGGCGAGACCGTGAAAATAGAGTTGGATGAAATATGGAAATAGATTAAACCCTGCAGGCAGAACAGGATTTAGCTTACTGGAAAAAAATCAATGATATAAACATTTTAAGAAAAAGTAAGAAAACTCATTGAGGAAATTAAATCTACACCTTATTATGGAATTGGCAAACCAGAGCAACTTAAACACAATTTAACAGGTTGTTGGTCTCGCAGAATTACTCAAGTACACCGTTTAGTATATATGGTTGAGAATGATGTGATTACAATTCTTTCTATTAAAGGCCATTATTAGTTTTTACATTCTCTATAAACCTACCTCAACCTATCCGCCGATTTTACCAGCTTTTCATCCCGGCCAACGGCCTTAGCAGCCAATATTAAAAACAAAATTACCACAGAAGGTAAACCTGCACCAATGCCGTAATCGCTTATTTGCAATACGCTTTCGTTGGTGTTTTGCACCGTTTGCGTTAACCAGTAACTATACGCCAAAACAACTGCAACGGCAACATATATCAACACTTGTTGGCGGTTGCGATTTTTGTAAAGGAAAATGAGGACTATAGGGATCAAACCCAAAATAGCAGTTGCAATGGTTAGGCCCAAAAAATTCTCCGTTTGTACCAGTTGATTGCCCAAGGATTGGTAAACGCCTGTTATCATTATTTTTTTTGCCCCCACGATATTAAAAACACTAGCCACCGGGAATAGAAATAAAGCATATATAGCTAGTGAAGCAATTAAGAGGTAAACAGTTTGTATTCTTTGTATCATAGCATCTTTTTAAATTGATTGCAAATTTGCGAATAGCATTGTTGGAAACAAAAATTATGTCAATTTCTTTTGGATAATACTTGAACATACTATTTACATTCAGTTCAATTTGAAGTCTTTTCAATTATATAATTTCCTAATTTTGTACAGTGCCAAACACCCAAAGATTTTTTATTGAGATAGCCTATAGAGGCACTGCATACCATGGTTGGCAAACGCAACCCAATGCACTGGCCGTACAAGCGATTTTGGATGATAAGCTCAGTATCGTTTTCCGACAAATAGTAGAAACTTTAGGCTGTGGCCGAACAGATGCAGGCGTACATGCCACACAGTTTTTCGCCCATTTTGATTTGGATATGGTTTTAGAAGAAGATGCACTCAATCCCAATAACCTGAAAAGTCTTAACGCTATTTTACCATTAGATATCGTTGCCAAACGTATCACAAAAGTTGAACCTACAGCGCATGCTCGTTTTGATGCTACTTTAAGAGCTTACGAATACCATATCCATTTTTCTAAAGATCCTTTCAAAACTGATAACAGTTGGTTGTTGAAAGAAGACAGTTTGGATTTAGAGGCCATGAATCAAGCAGCCGCTATTATTGCAACGTATGAAGATTTTGCTTCGTTTTGCAAGGCTAATGCAGATAATAATACCAATATCTGCAAAATTTACAGATGCGAATGGTCGGTGAACAGCGGTGGCATCGTTTTCCACGTTGCTGCGGATAGGTTTTTGCGAAATATGGTGCGGGCTATAGTAGGTACTTTGGTGGATGTTGGTAGAGGTAAATTGAGACCTGAAGATTTAAGAGGCATCATAGAAAGTAAAAACCGCAGTAACGCTGGGGCATCCGTACCTGCTTGCGGTTTGTATCTCACGAAAGTGAACTATAATTACATTGACCATGGCAGATAAGATAGCCGGCAAAACATACGATTGGCATTTGCTGAAACGGATATTATTGTACACCCGTCCCTATAAATCTGTTTTTTATTGGTCGGTTTTTTTGACTATTGGCATTGCGGTATTATCGCCGTTAAGGCCTTTGTTAACGCAAACCACGGTGGACGATTATATCTTGAAAAATGATTCTTCGGGCTTGCTAAAAATGGTTTTTTTAATGGTTGGCTTATTGATTTTGCAAACCGTAATCCAATATTATCATACTTATTTAACCAATACTTTAGGTCAAAGTGTGATTAAAGATTTGCGTACAGACGTTTTTAACCACATTACCAAATTGAGGTTAAGTTACTTCGATAAAACGCCTATCGGGCAGCTCATTACTCGAACAGTTTCGGATCTGGAAACCATTGCCGATATTTTTTCGGAGGGCATTATCGTCATTATTGGTAACATTTTGCAGTTACTTACCCTGATTGGCGTTATGCTTTATTCTGATTGGCGGCTGACTTTGGTAGTTTTAATCCCCATGCCTTTTTTGGTTTTGGCCACCTATATTTTTAAGGAAGCCATAAAATCTGCCTTTCAGGAAGTGCGGACGCAGGTTGGCTTACTCAACAACTTTTTGCAGGAGCACATCAGCGGTATTCGGGTAATACAATATTTTGCCAGGGAAAATCAGGAATACAAAAAATTTGTAGCCATAAATCAGGAGCACCGCGATGCACATATCCGATCCAATTGGTACTATTCCATATTTTTTCCGGTGGTAGAAATTATTTCAGCCATTTCTATTGGTTTATTGGTATGGTACGGCTCTAAAAGCATTCTGAACAATCAGGTTTCGCCAGGCGTGGTGGTGGCGTTTATTATGTACATCAATATGCTTTTTAGACCCATCCGAGAGTTGGCCGATAAATTTAATACCCTGCAAATGGGAATGGTAGGTGCCGACCGTATTTTTAAAGTTTTGGATACTAATGAACAAACCCCAAACACAGGTATTTTACAGCCGCAACAATTAAGGGGAGAAATAGCTTTCAAGAATGTTTGGTTCGCTTATGCGGATGATAATTACGTTTTAAGGAACATCAGTTTTGAAATTAAGGAAGGCGAAACTTTAGCTTTGGTTGGGGCAACAGGTGCCGGAAAATCATCCACCATTAATATACTCAACCGTTTTTACGCTATCAATAAAGGTGTGGTCACGATAGATAATATCCCGATTCAAGAATACGAAATCGACTTTTTGCGTTCGCAAATAGCTACGGTTTTACAAGATGTTTTCCTTTTTTCTGATTCGATTGCCAATAACATCAGCCTTAATAATCCGAACATAACATTGGCCCAGATTACCGCCGCCGCCAAAGAAGTTGGTGCCCACGATTTTATCATGCGATTGCCGGGAGGTTACAATTATCAAGTGCAGGAGCGTGGGGCAACCCTATCTGCAGGGCAAGCACAACTGCTTTCGTTTATTAGGGCTTTGGTTTATGATCCCAAAATCTTGGTGTTGGATGAGGCCACTTCTTCCGTAGATACCGAAACTGAGGAACTGCTACAAAACGCCATCAAAAAATTAATGAAAGGCCGCACTTCCATTGTTATTGCACACCGCTTGTCTACCATACAAAACGTAGATAAGATAATTGTACTTCATCACGGCGAAATTGTAGAACTAGGCACGCACCAGCAATTGCTCAATTTAGATGGTTATTACAGGCGTTTGTACGATTTGCAGTTTTCATCTTCGGGCGTATAATCGTTTATTTACCGATGCCTTCGCTCGAAGCGAAGGCATCGGTAAATAACCAATAATTAATCCTTAAAGACTCAAATTGAATTAAATAAATACGGATATTTAATTTGTATGAATAAATCTTTCTTTATTTTTAAATTCATTCCCATAAATTATATAGTTTCGCAAGAAAAATTATGAAACAAACAATTTTACTCACAGTTTGCCTAGCTCTAGGCGTTACATCAACTTCCATTGCTCAAGAAGGAGCAAAACAAATTTTTGAAATCGAAAATTTACAATCGAAAATCTCGGCACATAAAACTGTAGCAGTTTTGCCATTTGACGTAAAAGTAACTTATCGTAAACAGCCTAAAAACTTTAATTTCGAAGCTAATCTTGAGAAAGAAAAAACTATGTCAACATCTGTCCAATCAAGTATGTACACATATCTTTTAAGAAGAGCTTCAGATTACTCTGTAACTTTTCAGGATGTTGATAAAACCAATATCTTACTTAGGAAAGCTGGTGTTTACGATAAATTAAACGAGGCAACTAAAGAAGAATTAGCCAATATTTTAGGTGTAGACGCAGTTTTAAGTGGAAGGTTTTTAACAGAACAAACAAAATCTGAAGCAGGTGCTATAGCAACAACAATTTTATTTGGTTCTATGGGTTCAAAATCTGGAACAGGTTCTGTAGTTTTAAATTTAAATAATGGTACGGATGGTGAGTTACTCTGGCGCTTCTCCAAATCAATGGATGATAGCATTTTAACCTCTACAGATCTATTAATTGAGCGTATGATGCGAAAAATTTCAAGAAATTTCCCTTATACAAAACAATAATAAACCTGTAATATTTTTAACCTAAATGCTTGGTATTTTATAATATACCAAGCATTTTTTACGTCCAATAATCTTCAACCCTAACCCCCGGTCTGTGTCTTCACAGACCGAAACATCTGGACACCAAACCGATGCCTTCGCTTGGAGCGAAGGCATCGGTAAACAAACCAACCACGGTATAAATTTACTCAA
>ENA-OFCE01000942-OFCE01000942.1-metagenomes-genome-assembly--contig:-NODE-942-length-16637-cov-6.583585_pt1 | contig 16637 bp, 17 predicted proteins | sample MGYA00153388_OFCE01 | MGnify analysis MGYA00153388
TCATCCCTTTGCTACCCATATAAGGAGGATTGGCAACTACCACCCAATACTTTTGACTTAATAATTCTGCTTGCCTGACTATCTCTCGTAAAGTCGCTACCTCACTAGCAAAAACTGGCATATCTGCCGCTATCTCATCCAATTGAGCAGATAACTTCACCGCATCCAACCCATCTGGCGTAATCAAACTACCCAGATTATCCGCCTCGGCAAATGTAGCTAGCAATTGCTCCAACAATGGATAAGCAGGCGGTAAAGTTGGGCTGGGCGGCTGAATTAGTGGTAATTGGCGGGGACTACCAACGATCGAATCTAACGTTAATTGATAATCGATAATTGGTGCCGCTTGGACTTGCGGACGCTCGATCGTAAAATGACTAATGGAAAGATGTCTAGTCGATCGAACTGTCAAAATCTTTAACTGGGGCGGCTTGCGTAAAATCCTCGGATTCTTCGCCCGTGCCTTCATCAACACCGCAAAGCTGGCTAATTGTACCGCTCGATCGTCAATATCCAAACCATGCAAATTGTGTGTCAAAATTAGTGCCGGAATATCCCGCTCTAAATATCCCTGCTCCTTGTAAATCTCAAACAACAAATCGAAGATCGTGCCCGCGCTATTGGCTTCCATGCTGTCGGCATCGCATCGATCGATCCTCATAGTACCCAAACCGCCGCAACACGCCTCCAAGAGTGGTTATCGTTGGGCTATCAGGCTGAGATGGGATGGATGTCCGACCCCCGCCGTCAGGATATCTATCAACTCATGCCCTCAGCCAAAACAGTAATTGCTGTCGCGCTCAATTATTACACCCCTCATCAGCGTCCAGAAAGTCCAGAATACGGCAAGATTGCCCGCTATGCTTGGGGGCGAGATTATCACAAAGTACTCGATAAAAAACTCAAACAACTAACTACTTGGTTGCGCCAAGAATTTGTAGGGGCAGAGGCACGTTATTACGTCGATACTGGGCCAATTCAAGATAAATACTGGGCACAAGCTGCGGGAATTGGTTGGATTGGCAAAAATGGCAATGTCATCAATCGTCAGTATGGTTCGTGGATATTTTTAGGCGAGATTGTAACTAATCTTCAACCGATTCCCAGCGATCCCCACGCACAACATTGTGGCACATGTACGCGGTGCATTTCGGCTTGTCCGACTGGCGCAATTACTCAACCTTTTGTTGTCGATGCCAATCGATGTATTGCTTATCATACGATCGAAAATCGTGCCGCCACCTTACCACCAGAAATCGCCAATAACCTCCAAGGCTGGGTGGCTGGTTGTGATATTTGTCAAGATGTCTGTCCGTGGAATCAGAGATTCGCTCAACCTACAGATGTAACCGACTTTCAGCCCTATCCAAGTAATCTCGCTCACAAACTAACCGAGCTGGGATCGCTCACTGATGAGGTATGGGATCGCAGCTATAGAGCATCGGCATTGCGTAGAATTAAACCAGCGATGTGGCGGCGCAATGCCATTGCAAATCTTCATACTTTGAGAGCGCAATCGAACGTTAATTAGATTACAATCTTAAAATCAGGCTCAGATTCTCACAAATGCGTAACAATTCTAAACTTATCATTTTTGATTTTGATGGTACCCTAGCGGATACTTTAGGTGCATTGCTCCGAATTAGCAATCGATTGGCACCCGAATTTGGCTACCCACAGATTAGTGATGAGCAATTAGAAAATCTCAAATACCTCAGTTCCTGGGAAATTATCAAGCTTTCTAAAGTTGCCTTGTGGAAGCTCCCATTCTTGTTAAAACGGGTGAAAGAAGAATTTCCAGGGGAAGTTCGGAATGTGAAATTATTTCCTGGGGTAATCGAACTATTAAATACCCTAAAACTTCAGGGCTATCGATTGGGAATTGTCAGTTCTAATGCTGAGGCAAATATTCGATCGCTATTGAGCCAAAATCAGATCGAACATCTATTTGATTTTGTCACCACTGCTTCTACTTTTGGCAAGGGCAAAGCAATCGGACGACAAATTAAGCAATATCGGTGTCTCAAATCTGATGTAATTTATATCGGCGATGAAATTCGCGATATTCAAGCCGCTAGATCGATCGAAATCCGCATTGTCGCTGTCGGCTGGGGATTCAATGCCCCTACCGCTCTGATGGAGAGACAACCAGATCTACTAATTACCAAACCCCTCGCCCTGATCAACGCTTTGGCACGTTTTTATCCTCAAACAACTCAGATCGCCTAGTTAATCAGTTGATAGTTGATAGTTGATAATTGATAGTCGATCGAGGATACTGGTGTGTTAGGCGCAAGCCGTAACGCACCAGTATCCTACTGCACAACAGCTTATGTGGGTGTTTACGTCATCTTCGGACTGAATGCCGCCCTAGTTGCATCCGCTCAAAGCATACCGCCAATAGTCCCGCCGATCGAGCGATTGCCCCAGCCGATTCCGAGTGTTTTACCGAGCCAACCAGTCCCGCTCATACCCCCAGCCCCATCCCCGGCGAATTCGCCGTTACCAGCGACAGAGCAAATTAAGGTCCTGCGATATGAAGTAGTGGGAAGTACGGTGTTTAGTGCCCAGGAATTAGCCCAAGTTACTCAACCATTTACCGGAGCAGTCACATTTGACAGGCTGCAAGCAGCCAGAAAAGCGATCGAGCGACTCTATCTCGATCGCCAGTATCTCACTAGTGGCGCGTATATTCCCACCGGACAAATATTATCGATCGATGGGGCGGTAGTCAGGATTCAAATCGTCGAAGGCAAACTCGAAGATATCCAAGTTACAGGTACTTAAAGACTCAACCCCGAATACATTCGATCGCGCCTAGCATTGGCTACCAGACAGCCCTTGAACAACGATCGGCTGATTGAAGGATTGCGCCTGTTGCAGCAAGATCCGCTGATTGGTAGTATCGCCGCCGAACTCTCTACTGGCATTCAACCAGGTACCAACCTGCTCGAAATTAAAGTTAGGGAAAATAAAACTTTTCAGAGCGAAATTGCCACCAATAACTATCGCCCACCGAGTATCGGCAGTTGGCAACGTCGCGCCCAGATTAGCGAAGCCAATGTCACTGGCTGGGGCGATAGCGTCATTCTCGCCGATAGTAATACCGATAGTAGCAATGGCGATACTAATTATACCGTGCCGTTGAACCCCTTCCAGACCACTGTGAGCATCAATCTGGGTGGAACTAATAGCCGGATTATCGAAGAACCCTATCGTTCGCTAGATATTACCACCAATTCTCGCTATGCCGAAGTCAGTGTGCGCCATCCGCTGCTGCGTCGCGCTCGGCAAGATTCTACCCAAGAATTCGCGCTGAGTCTGACTGGTTCTAGATTGGAAAGTACCAGTGCTTTGGGCAATACGCCCTATCCCCTCAGCCCTGGAGCGGATGATAATGGACGAATCGGTGTCTCAGCTTTGCGGTTCGGGCAGGAGTATCTATATCGGGATAGTCGCTCGGTATTAGCACTGCGAAGTCAGGTAAATGTAGGGATAAATGCCCTCAACTCGACGATGAATAATAATGCCCCCGATAGTCGGTTTGTCTCGTGGCAAGGGCAGGGGCGATGGTTGCAACAGTTGGCTCCGAATACCGATCTGATTGTGCAGGGGCGGGTACAATTGGCAGATCGATCGCTGGTATCGCTAGAACAGTTGGCAATTGGCGGACAAACTACGGTACGCGGCTATCGTCAGGATGCACTCCTAGCTGATAATGGTGCTTTTGCTTCGGTAGAGTTACAATTGCCGATCTGGAAATCAACGGGAAATGTGTTCCAAGTGGCTCCCTTTATCGATGCGGGGACGGTGTGGAGCAAGTCTACTCCTAGTGGAAATGGTAGTAACACTTTACTATCTACTGGGTTGGGATTGCAGTGGCGAACCGATAATCTCAGTGCGCGGCTCGATTGGGGGATTCCGTTGATTAATATTCCTGGTAGCAAGAACTCATTGCAAGATAATGGGTTGTATTTTTCCGTTCGCTACTTTCCTTTTTAAGTAGTTTAGCTCCGATGAGGGCCACTCGATCGTTCGATCGTGACACGCGCGATCGTTTCTAGAACCTGAAGCGCAGGAATTTGGAGGTGGGGAAAATCTCCTGAAAATTCACTCAAGCCGTCTTCGCCTTCAATGTAATCGAATAGGGTTTGGAGGGGTACACGCGTCCCGATAAATACAGGGGCACCTGTCATAATTGCTGGATCGCTATCTATGATTTGGCGTTTGCAAAGCTTCTCTACCACGTCACTATTGAATTGCTGAATATCCATCCAATGAGTACGCACTGTTAAATAATTCGATCGAGTCTCAATATAAATCCAGGCAACACATCCTCGCAACTAACCGACGCTGGAGATTGAATAACTTCAACTTTTGCACCGATTCGATAGATTTCTACCTGTCGATCTTGGGGATTAATTAGTAATCCTAACCGAACGCCATTATCACGATATTCGATCATTTTTAATTGTAATTCTGGTAATTTATCCGTGCGCGAACGTAGCTCGATTACAAAGTCTGGAGCCAAGGGCGGAAACTTAGATCGATCTTCATCAGATAGTGCATTCCATCGTGATAATTCTACCCAAGCAGCATCAGGCGATCGTTGACTACCTAATGGGAGTTTGAAAATCGTTGAAGAACTAAATACCTCACCTAGCTCAGTAGTTTGGTTCCAAATAAATATCTGTGCGCCGAGATTTAACTCGCGTTTTCCACTTTCTCCGCCTACTGGTGACATAACGATGAGAACTCCGGTGGCGGTTAATTCGAGTGGCTGTTCGGGATTGGCGATACAGAGTTGATAAAATTGTTCGTCGGTGAGTTTGAGGGTACTCAGATCGAGGGGGAGTGAATCTGGGATATTGGAATAAGCGATGGTCATAAAACCTCCAACCGATTGCAGGGATAAGTTTTGGACTACTTCAATTATATCTGGAATCACCCGATCGCTCAGATTGCAGTTTTTGGTAGTTTGAGTAGCTTAGAATAAGTCATCTCTAGATCGCTTCAGCATTAGCCCACTTTTGATGACCAAAAACCGTAATCGGATCGCCGCTGCACTATTTTCACATTTGTTACAGCGTTACCAATGTCCATGCAGCTACTCCCGCCGCACTGATCCAACAGGGTAAGATTGCTTACGATCGCGGGAGTTTCCCCGCTGCGCTAAAATTGTGGGAGCAAGCCGAGGCGGGGTACCGTCAAGCGCAAGATCCAGTGGGAGTTGTGGGGAGCCAGATCGATCGATCTCAAGCACTGACGGCTGAAGATCGTGCGCCGATTTTTGTCAGTATTGCCAATACATTACGCGATTTGGGGACTCGCGTTGGCGTTCGCGTTGGCGAAGCCTCTCGAAGAGAAGCGTCTCGAAGAGAAGCCTCTCCTTTGGAGAATCGCGATCGCACAGGTAGATTGCAGCCCCCATCTAATCCGCCGCTAACGTGCCCGACACAGCCGACTGGTAGTTTGCAAGCTGGGGCATATTATCAACTGGCGATCGCCTGTTATCAGCAAGCTGGTACGCTGACAGCGGATCTCAATCTGCTCAGTCTCCAAGTAGATATCTCTCAATGGCATCGCCATGAAGCAGCAGCACTGAGCATCAATAGCAATTGGTATCAATTCAACCAATCCGATCTAATTAAAAAAATCGCCAATCGCTTGCCTAGTCTGCCCTACACCTATGCTGAATCGAATCAGCGGATTAATTTCGCGCGGAGTCTAGTCCTAGCAAATTCACCCCAGTGGGAAGCCGCTACAGAGCTGCTAAATACAGTAATTACCAAATCGCGACTTGCAAATCAAAAATCGGTGTCGATCGAGGCTACAGGCACTCTCGGCTGGCTCTACAAGCAAAATCAGCAGTGGTCTAAAGCCGGAGAATTTACCCGACAAGCTTTAGGAGCCAGAGATAATGACAACCAATATCAGTGGGAATGGCAGTTGGGGCGAATATTACAGCATCAAAGTCAACCAGATTTCGCCAAATCCAAAGCTGCTTACGATCGCGCGATCCTAGCTTTGGAAACAACCCGCAAGAATATTCGGATCGTCAATCCCGATGCTCAATTTTCACTCAGAGATAATGTGGAGCCACTGTATCGCGAACTCATCGATCTGAGTCTGAGAGCGCAACAGCCAGATTTTAGTAAGATTATCGAGCGAGTCGATGCCCTCAAACTAGTAGAACTAGAGAACTTTTTGCAATGTCAATTAGACGTATATGAGCCTATAAATAAGTTTGCCGAAGATGCTGGGGCGGTGGTATTTTATCCCGTAATTTTGAACGATCGACTTGAGGTAATCTTACAATTGCCTGGAAATAAATTTCAGCGATTTGTCGTCCCCATCACTCGGATTGAATTGGAAAAAACGATCGCGACTTTTAGGCAAAATCTCACTCAACCTCAATATGGCTGGAATGATGTCGCCGCTTCCCAACTTTACGATTGGTTGATTCGTCCCGCGCAACAGTATCTCACATCCCAGACTAAGCAGTTAGTATTTGTGATGGATGGTGCGTTGCAAAATATCCCCGTGGCAGCATTGTACGATCGATCGCGTCAGGAATATCTAATCGATCGCTACTCAGTAGCGGTGACACCTGGACTGCAAATTTTAGGTGCAAAGCAGTCTGTAGGTAATCATTCTGGGATTTTAATTGGTGGTTTGACGGCTAAATCCACGCTCGTCCAAAATAGTAAACGCGGGGACATTTATGAACCATTAGCCCATGCGGCGGAAGAAGTACAGGCAATTAAATCACTCTTTCCGCGAGCTACTGAATTAGTCGGTCAGAATTTTACTGAAGATAATCTGCGTCGAGAGCTGACAGGTAGATCTTATCCCATAATTCATCTAGCCACACACGGTCAGTTTAGCTCCGATCCGCGCCAGACTTTTATCGTCACTGGGGAAACATCGTTGGCGTTGAGCACCAGACTCGATCTAAATCGGTTGCGATCGATCCTCAAGCAATTGGTTGGCAATTGGCTTTAGCTTTCAATTCATTAGTAATTAAATTTCTCTAGCTATCTGGGTATTCTAAATATATACTTCGCTCGATAGTCCAATTTAATTCCTTAACCATCTGATGATAGATAAAATACTCGTTCCTCCCTTAGAAGTTGGCACATCAACACCAATGCTACTGCTAGTATTAGTTGCTTTGGAGGCAGTATTATCTGCCGATAATGCCGTCGCCTTAGCTTCCATTTCCCAAGGGTTAGCCGATGATAAATTACGCCGTCAGGCATTAAATATCGGCTTAATACTTGCCTATATCCTACGGATGACGCTGATCCTGGCGGCTACCTGGGTAGTGCGTTACTGGCAATTTCAGGTTTTGGGTGCGGCTTATTTGCTGTGGTTGGTATTTCAATATTTTAGCTCCAAGACAGGTGAAGATGGCGAAAATAAGCAGCCAAAGTTTACTAGTGTTTGGCAAGCAATTCCGACGATCGCGATTACCGATTTAGCTTTTTCGCTAGATAGTGTCGCTACCGCCATTGCCGTATCAACTGATACTTGGTTAGTCATTAGTGGTGCTACGATCGGGATTATTATTCTCCGGTTTATGGCAGGACTATTTATTCGGTGGTTGGATGAGTATACTCATTTAGAAGATGCTGGTTATATTACCGTTGGGTTAGTCGGGATCAAGCTATTAGTTAGGGCAATATCTCCCGATCTGGAGATTCCTGAAGTATTCGTAGTTGCTACGATCGGGATTATTTTTGCTTGGGGCTTTTCTCAGCGGGAAGACTCGACAGAAAAGCTACCTGATGCTGGTGAATAGCATAATTCATCTGGGTGATTTGCTCCGCATGAAATGAAGGTGGCATCAAACTATGAATACGATGATCCAGCCCATCATTCATCACATCGGCGGGTAATTCGGAATGATCTAGTCCTAATGTATGGGCAACTTCATGGGCGATCGTATTCGCAATCAAATTTGATAATTGACTGGACGATAAATTAGCACGTTCGGAAGTATTGATAATTTGGTCTAAGCGGACGATCGCTCGATCCGTTACTCCACCCTTACAGAAACTCGCAACACCCAAATAATCGACAGGTTCTTTGTCAATTATCAAACCAATATGTGTAAATCTTTCTCCCCACTGTTGGGAATCTGGCGGCTCTGAAGTCAGAAAAACATTGATACTTCTAAATGCACTAAATACTTTAGCAAAGACATCTTCGAGTATTTCTAATAGCATCAATTCAGTTTGTCGATCGGTATCCACCCAGCAAGCATTTATCCAAATACAATGAAGATATTTAGGTTGGTTATTATTTAAACATGTCCCGCACTGTGGGCATATTCGCCAACTAGATTGAACCCTAAGCCGACAACTAAAACACCGCAATTTAGTAGGGCGTTTCAGATCGAGCCGTTCCCAAAGTGGTACCCGTCGGCTCCGATCCTTTTTGAGATTCAATCGATAGTACATTGATTAGTATTTAATAAATGATAGTTGACGGTTATTTTAATAAAATTTTATAAGTAAATTAAAAAGGCTCAATATATTTAAGATATTGAGCCTTTTAAACTGACAATAGTTAGATATAGTATTTAACTAGCTCGCTCAATCCGTTGACACTAACGCCATTACCGATCGCTGCCATTTTCCACTCTTGATTGTGATGATAAACCTCCGCTAAAATCATCCCAGTCATACCTTGATAATCTTGACCTGAAAGATTGAATCTTGCTAATTCTTGATTATTTGCAGCATTAACTAGACGCACAAAAGCATTTTCAATTTGAGTAAAATCTTGCTTGCGGGCTTGACAATCATAGATATTGACAACAAATACCAGCTTGCTCACATTGGCAGGAATACGCGCCAGATCGACGATGATTACTTCATCATCACCGTCACCCGCACCTGTAAGATTATCGCCTTGATGAACGATCGCGCCTGAAGGATGGCTGAGATTACCAAAGTAAATAATATTTTGGTTGTCGATTAATTTCCCAGCATCATTAAGACAAACTACCGAAGCATCTAGATCGTACTCTTCACCTGCTTTCTTACCAAAATTACTAAAAAATCCACCGCCAGCAGGTTTAACTACATCCCAACCCAATCCGCAAATAATTTTGGTGAGTCCTGGTGCTTCCTTCGATAATGAAATTCGCTGTCCTTTTTGGAGACTAATTGCCATAAGTGATAGTTTCTAATTAATTAAAGCCTAATCAGGATTTGTAGGATTAAGAGATTTACAGGATTAGGTTACTGGTGAGTCATCTAATCCTAAAACCTAAAACCTAACTTGGTTGATAGCGATCGAGTAATGCTTGCAAACCACCTTGATAGCCAGCACCGACAGCATTTAGCCGCCATCCACCATCTTTGCGATAGAGTTCTGCCATGATGAGAGCAGTCTCGATCGAGTAGTCTTCTACCAAGTCATAACGCACGATTTCTTGCTCTGTTTGGAGATTGACAACCCGCACAAAAGCATTTTGAACTTGTCCAAAATTTTGTTTCCGTTCTTGAGCATCATGAATCGTAACTGCGATGATGATTTTTTCGATTTCAGATGGGGCTTGTTTTAAATTAACCTTCACTACCTCATCATCTCCATCTCCTGCTCCAGTGAGATTATCCCCAGTATGTTCGACTGATTTGGCCGCATCTGGACTGATGAGATTGTTGTAAAAAATGAAATGTTTGTCGGAAATTAATCGCTCGTTACTACCGAGTAAAAATACAGAAGCATCGAGATCGAAATCAACGCCTGTATCTACCGCTTTGACATCCCACCCCAACCCCACAAAGATTTCTGTCAATCCTGGAGCGATTTTATCCAGCGATACGCGTTGCCCTTTGGCTAATGAAACTGCCATCTATAACTAGTCCTTTGCTAATACGTTAACTACTCTCAACTAAATGAGATGCACTACTGCTTTCGTGCTACGTCAAGTATTCCCGAATTGGGACAAACAATCACCATCCCCACAGCCCCGACTTTGAAAAAGTCAGGGCTGGATGTCCACTTATGCCACAAAGTTCGGGGTATCCCCTGGGTGAAAAGTTTCCCCCAGGTCTGAAATATATATCTAGTCACTATTCTAGGGATTCGATCGCGTATTAGCTTCGGGTCGATCTCCAAGGCTATTCTGTGGACATGGAAACAAACACAACTGCGAAGGAGCAACCAAGATGAAAACATAACCAACCGCATCGACTGAAAACTTCATGTAGCGACTAGCTTAATTGCAAAGTACCAACTTTACCCGCAAGGGACGTATGAATTAGGGTTATCGCCTCCAAATCGAATCCACCCCTGATTCACCGGAGATGCGGGTGCAACCCCCGCGTCGCTACCAAAATCAACACATGTAGTGAGTAGCTTAATAGCAAAGTACCATTTTTACCCGCAAGGGGCGCAGATCTGAGGGTTATCGCTATTTACGAATCCCCCCTCGAATCGTCGGAAATGCGGGTGCAACTCCCGCCTCGCTACCTCATAGGTGGGTAGCCAAGTAGTAAGGCAGTTGATTTATTCCTTTTCACTTAACTTACCCGTCAGGGACGACAGATGAGGATTATCGTGGTTCAACCATTCGCAGGTGCAACTCCTGCTCCACCTAATTTGGGATTGTAACTCAGTGGTGAGAGTGTCCGCCTGTCTAGCGGAAAGTCGCGTGTGTCTCCTGTCGGAGAGGCTACGCCAACGAGTCCCGTCAATCCCGTCCAACTCTTAATTAAGAGTTGGTATTTAAAAATAAACAGGAGTCTAATTCCCCATCATCAAAACTTAACTATCAACTATCAACTATCAACTATCAACTAAATTAAGGAACTGTAGCTCAGTGGTAGAGTACCTAAAAACATCCTTCTTCACTTTTTGCCTCTAGGGGACGCAGAACGAGGATTATCGCCTTATAAGCAGGTGGTAGTAGGTTCGATTCCTACCAGTTCCAATATGACTTTCATCGGTCATAAATCGAGTCAATCTGGAACCGTAGCTCAATGGCTAGAGTAATCGCTTGATAAGCGATCGGTTATCGGTTCGAGTCCGATCGGTTCCATGCGATCGAAATTAAAGATCGCCTTTCTCAAACAGCTTAGTAAATAACAGTAGTGATGAGATTAATTTCTTATTTCAACAATCAGCTTAAAGCCTAAAGCCTAAAGCCTAAAGCCTAATTCAACAGCAGATCGTCTAAATAGATAGGACGCCGCTTTTACCCCTTTTCAGCTTACTTACCTGCAAAGGACGAATGAATAGGGTTATCGTCCCGGCGGCGATGTGGGTGCAAATCCCACTCTGCTGAATTTTTACATTATTGCCCTCACGGGCTGAAGGAGGTTACAAAAAACATGGTTTACAATTTCTTTTTCGGTAACAAACAAGCCCAAACTACACCCCAGACTCAACCAATTTCTGGACGCGAATCGGAAATGATTCGAGGTAAATCGAGTGGTTATATGTTCCAAGCTGGGATCTGGCGCACATTGCGACGGTGCTTATTAATCGGGACTGGTAATGGTAGTTACTATGCGACTAAATGGGAATTAACCAACGATTTTGTCGATGTTTTGGAAAAAGCGATCGCGGAAAATCCCGATCGAGTGGCGCAGGAAATCGTCTATGCTTCTGACGGTCGATCGATTAATAACAGTGCGCCGATTTGGGCATTAGTATTACTCTCGATGGGTGAATCTCCCGCAGCTAAAGCAGCTTTTTAATCGATCTTTCCCCAAGTCGTGCGGACAGCTAGCCACTTTTATGAGTGGATGAGCTACACCAAATCCGTGCGCGGTTTCGGTAAAGTCGTCCGCGAAGCTGGTAAAAATTGGTTGTTGCAAGGTGATACCAAAGCACTCGCTTATCAATTGCTCAAATATCAACAACGTCACGGTTTTTCCAATCGCGATGCCTTGCGATTGTTTCATGCCAAACCACAAACCGAAGATCGCGATCTGTTGTTTAAGTGGGTAGTGAATGGATGGGACGAATTGCCCCCAGAACCGCCTACAGCAGCCCTAAATCAGATCTGGTGGTATGAATTTAAAACGTCACCCCGATCGCACTCCAGAGGCAATTACCAAGGGTCGCTTGACACATGAAATGGCTGCACCTGTAGGCAAAATGGATATCGCCGCTTGGCAGTTATTGTTTGAAGATATGCCGATCGGTGCCTTGTTGCGAAACCTCGGTTCTTTAACTGAAATTGGTGTCTTGGCTTATTCCAAAACATCTAAGAAAAATCTCACCCGTGTGGCATCAATCCTCAATAGTAAAAAACACTTACGCAAAGGACGCATTCACCCGATCGATGTTTTAAAAGCACTCAAAACTTATCGTTCCGGTGGTAGTTTGGGCAAAAGTAGCAAAACTTGGACACCTGTACCGCGCATCATTGATATTCTGGAATTAGCCCTCGAAATGTCCTTCGACGCGATCGAGCCTACTGGCAAAGTATTTACAGCGGTTTGCGGGTTCATGGGGTACAGTTATCTTCAAAAGCCCCATTCAGAAAGAGGTAGAGAATTTAAAGTGTCCTCCATATGCCTGCGAACCGCTGTATGCACGCTGTAGATATCTCTGGTTCGATGTCTTAATCTTCGGTAAGTTCGATTAATCTCACCTGTTGCGAAATCGCGACGACGATGGCATTAGTATCGGCAAAAGCGGAACAAAACTACATGATTTGCGGTTTCTCAACTGAGTTTATCAGCCTGAATATTAACCGCAGTGACTCATTTAGTTCGGCAATGGAAAAAGCTAGCGATCTCAATTTTGGTGGTACTGATGCTAGTTCTGCTTACAACTGGATGATAAAAAATAAATGCTACGCCGATGTCATTTGTTTTTGGACTGACTGTGAAAGTTGGGCTGGGTATAAACACCCCACCCAAGCATTAGCAGAATATCGTCAAAAGGTGAATCCTGATGCTAAAGCAATTTATATCTCGCTCGTGCCCAACGATATCACTTTAGTAGATCCAAAAGACCCGAACTCTTGGGATATTGCTGGTTTCGATCCTAGCACTCCGAGATTGATTCAATCGATCGCCAGTGGTGAATTATAAAGTAGTTGCCCTCACTCCAACCCCTTCCCCAATCTTGGGAAAGGGGCTTTTTATTAGCGACAAACACAAGGCAGTAACGATATAATTAAGATAGTCTCAGCGATTATCGTGTCCGAGTTTAGCCGATCGAAAAAGGCTAGCCAAAAACATTCAGTCATCACCGATCGTTGCTGCGGCTACTACCACAAATCATCGTTCGGGAAAGTGTTGGCGTTTATGATAGTTGGCACATTACTACAGTCCATCCAAGCTCGCCAAAAATGGCTCATTAGCCTCGGCATCACGATCTTCGCGATCCTGGCTGGCAATACCATCGCCTTGACTGAGAAACCCGCTCGATCGATCTCAGCTCCTTTTATCGAAGGCATCCACCTTTATGGTGAGACTGACAGAGCGGATGTAATAGGTAAAGAATATATTATTTTTGAAACGATCGGTACTAAAACACTCGGTGCTTTCTACCTCCCCAGATCGGAGTTTAGTTGCTTTTACGGGCAATTTAAAGGATCGAGCTTAAATGTGACCTTAATCGACCCCTTCGATCGTCAAAAGTACAATTTCACCCTCGCCGTCAATCCCAAAGGTTTGACGGCAAGCAAGCAGCCAATGATGGGTCAACCAACCTATCAACCCCTCGGCAAAGTTAGTGATAACGATCGCCGGATCTTGGCTGCTTGCAAGTCACAACTTCCCAAATAGTCAAGAGCTAGAATTAAGTAACTATACTTAGCGAAAGTCTAATCAATATCGATCGATTGTGGTCTTTTTTGGCTGCCGGGTCCAGTTTGACTGCTAGTAGGTGTAAATCCTGCTTGCTTTTCCAACCATGTTTTCACGGGGTCATCAGTTAGATTTAACCGCAGCACTCCAGAAATGAAGCCACTACAAAAGGCGGCTGGTTCTTTGGTAAATTCTTTGAGAATAGGTGTCAGTTCGTTCAAAAGCATAAGATCGATCGGGCTATCTTAGGGGATATCTACTATCCCAATTTTAGCTCAAACGCCAGGGACTGGGAGACGAGGAGCGATAAACTAAAGAACGCATTTCCCAAAGCCTAAAGCCTGTTGACTTAGCTCACTCCGCTCCCGTTCACCCATATTACCTACTGGAGTGCCTACGATTTTAACCGCTGAGGTTATGGGTAGTAACTTGGGTTATCTTAGCGATTGAAACCCGAACGTAATCCATCTGCTGCTTGTTGCACAGCTTGTGTCGCCTTATTTACTACGGCTCCCATCCCAAAAAATTCATGGGTGACATTGGTATAGTTGATAGCTTTAACACTTACACCTTCAGTGCGTAATCGCTGCGCGTAGGCTTGCCCTTCGCTCCTCAGGGGGTCGATGTCTGCCGTAATCACGGTTGCAGGTGGCAGACCCTTGAGGCTCTTGGCTCTCAATGGTGATGCGTAAGGATTACTGCCATCAGCGGGATTCTTGAGATACTTATCCCAGAACCATTCCATCCCTGGTCGATCGAGTGGTACTTTAGGATTGGTACCGATCTCCTGATAGGAAGGCGTATCAAAGGCATAATTGGTTATGGGGTAAATCAGCATCTGATGTACGGGCATTTTCCCCTGTCGATCTCGTGCCATTAGGCAAGTTACCGCCGCTAAGTTACCGCCAGCACTCTCGCCCCCGACGGCAACTCGTCGAGGATCGCCTTTGAGTTGAGCGGCATTGGTCATCACCCATTGCAATGCCGCATAAGCATCTTCGGCTGCGGCTGGGAACTTGTGCTCTGGAGCTTGCCGATAAGCGACAGAGACAACCATGCACCTAGCGGTATTAGTCAATGCACGGCACGAAGCATCATAAGTATCCAGGTTGGCAATCACCCAACCGCCGCCATGAAAATAAACTAATACAGGGAAAGGCCCTTTTCCTTGGGGTAGATAAACCCGTGCTAGTAAGTCGCCTGCTGGACTAGGAATGAGTTGATGGCTGATATCTGCAACCATTTCTAGAGCGGGTTTACCCTGTTTGGCAAGCACACCGATTACTGCATCTGTAGCAGTTGGATTATTGCGGGCGTTTTCAGGTGATAGTTTAGAGAGCGGTGGAGCGTTGAAAGCAGCAAGTTCGTCCAGCACGGCTTTCATTTGAGCTTCAGGTGTAGTTGCAGCTTCTACTAGTTCAATGACTGATGGACTGCCTAGAGCCATCGCTGTTACACCTGTACCAGTTAACAGTGCAAAGTTTCTTCTCGATATTTTATGATTCATAAATTTCTAAGACATAGCTCATTTAAAATAGACGCGATATTGATGCTAAACGATCGATTAGTTGTGGCAGTTTTAGGAGCGCATTTAAATCTATTCGATCGATACGATAATAATAGACTAGAGTTAAATCCTTTTTATCACTAGGGTAATCCGAACTGTTCTAAACCTAAACCTTTCGATCTAAATAATATCTTTATAGCAATTTTTACACACAAATTAGGTAAGTGTTCACGGGGTACCTATGGTGTTTTTGCGATCGCTAGGCACTACCACTAGTGGTTTGAGTTTGAAAATTCCTGTCGATCGTAATCCTAAGTTGGGTTTTCGACCTGCTCAAGGCAGCGCTTCGCTATCGAATTACGTCCTGCTGTAATTAGCCAAAGTCTATGTGTGGCAAGCTTTTAATGCATTTGACACCCCCGTGAACACTTACCAAATTAGTGTGTGTAGCTCTTTAGACCTGATTGATTTTTAATTTAATTACACCAAATCATTTACTTTGAAGTAAATCTCATTAATTTTTAATTTACCTAATGTATGATAATCGGTAGTATTAATAATTTTATCTATCTAAAGACGTATTCTGTCTTTAAAAAGGTTTTAAATATAGCAATCGCCAAGGGTTAGGACACAACAGCGATTGAAATCGATCGGAGCTGGACTATCAATTGTCTTGAGTATCGACTTGCGGTCTCATGCGTACTCTTTTGGCTTTAATTCTAGGTTTTACTGTGGGAGCATCTTCTTTGACTTCATTTGCCGCTACAGCTTTGTCGATATTCCCCGCTTTCACCCAACCTTGGACATTATCCATTTGCGATCGAATCAACACCCACTGTTTATCATCACTGGTTTTGATAATAGCAACTTTCGCATTAAATGCCACACTACCCAGCTTTTCGGCACCAGAATTGGGATCTTTCTTCAGCGATAACCCATCTTTCCAGACGACTTTGGCATCAAATGCTTCAGGCGGAAGCTTTTGGGGCGCGTTGGGATCTTGAGGAGTAGCTGGTACCTGAGTAGGTTTAGCTGCTGGCGGTTTGGGTTTAGGTTTGGCTGCAAGCGATTTACCACCATCCCGCTCTTCTGCAAATACAGGTTTGGGTGGACGAGTACTCATCTGAGTAACAAAGAAATAATAGCCCGCCGCACCCAAAATTCCAACCAATCCAACCAATCCAGTCAGAATACCAATGAGTAATTGTAGAGATTTTAGTGCGCCATTCATGGGGTAGAGGGTAGAGGGGAGGGGGTAGGGGGTAGGGAGTAGAGGATAGGGAGTAGAGGGTAGGGGAAGGGAGTAGAGGGTAGGGAGTAGAGGGTGGGGAGGTCAAAGAATGGGG
>ENA-OFCE01000943-OFCE01000943.1-metagenomes-genome-assembly--contig:-NODE-943-length-16629-cov-3.701219_pt1 | contig 16629 bp, 14 predicted proteins | sample MGYA00153388_OFCE01 | MGnify analysis MGYA00153388
CACCGGGATCACCGTGCCGATGATGGCGAAGATCGCCGCCACGATGAATGCGCCCGTCGGCCCGAATCCGTCGATCGTGAAGCCGGCGACGGCGGAGCCGAGCGCCGCGCCGATGACGGTGGCCCACACCATGGGACTTTTCAGCAGCAGTTTGAGTTCGGCATGTTTGTGAACGATGAACGCGCCGACAGTGAAATGCAGCAAATTTGACGTGGTGAACAGCGCCACCATGCCCGCCACGCCCACCGGGCCAAACGCAAACAACGCGAGCGGCAAACCCATATTGCCGCAGTTGTTGAACATCATCGGCGGCACGAAGGTGCGCGGGTTTTGCCCGGAGAGTTTTGCGAACGGCCACGCCAGCAATCCTGACCCAAGCACGATCACTGCCGAGGCCACCACCAGCGGCCACAGCGACAGCAGATCAACGCTTTTGTCCGATAGATTGGCGAGCACCAGAAACGGGCCGAACACATCCAGATTCAGTCGATTCACCACCCGCATATCCGGCTTTTTCCACAGCCGACCAATGCCGTAACCAAGCACGATAATGGCGATCACTGGTACGATAATTTCAAGGATGCGCAGCGCGATGCTCATGCTCGAGCCTGCTGCAACACATCGTCTCGCGCGGGCCACAGCCATGCAATCAGGGCAAGCTGCACGACAAACAGCGCCGCGAACGCCACCGCGAATCCGTCGGCGCTAGCCACTGTGGCCGCGCCACCGGTTGCGACCGTCACGCTGGTTCGATAAAAATTCACCACCACCCCGATGCCCCATTGCAAGAAAAAGATTGCGCCGAACAAGCCCATGTTGAGCGCAGCGTTGGCGCGCCCAACGATCTCCTGCAGATAATACGGCGTGAGCAGCGCGAAGTAATTATTGGTCGCCGCGCCGAAGAATCCGAACCCAAAAAACAGCAGCGGCAGTGCGGTGGTCAACTTGAGCGCGAACGGAATTAGGATCAGGGCAAAGGCAAGCATCATCCAACGGTTGTAGACAAAACCATCCCTCCCCGCAGCACGCAACCGCCCGGTCATCCAACCGTGAAACAGGTTGCCGGTCAACATGCCGATAGGCATGCAGATCAGGGTACTGGCAAGCGCGTTACCGGACAACCCCGCAACGTTAGACAGCCACGGCCCCGCCCACAACGACTGCACCGCCCACAGCACGCCCACCGCAAACGACACCGCAGGAAATGCATGGCGCGCCTGAGGCGTGCGCCACACGTACCCGAGCGCGCTGCGCATGCTCACCGGCGAGCTTGAAGGCGCGCGCGAACGACACGGCGGCGGCACGACGAACAGCGCCATCACTGCAAATACAACGAGCCCCGCGCAACCCATGAACACCGCGCGCCAGCCGAACGCCGCAATCGCCCATTGCGCCGGCACCGTGGCGGCAATAGCGCCCAACGTACCGACCGCAAACATAAAGCCATTAGCCATCGGCTGCTGCGCACTGGGCAACCAAATCGAAAACGCACGCAACGAACTCATCAAACAAATCGCCACACCAAGCCCGATCAGAGCGCGGCCCGCGCCGAGCATCAACGTGTTTGGCGCGACAGAAAAAAGCGCGGTGCCCGCCGCCGCTACGATCAACGCCGAGGCGTTGACGCGAGCGCTGTCAAAGCGATCAAGCAGCGAGCCAAGCGGCAATTGTGCGAGCGTAAAAGCGATGAAATACAGGCTAGTCAACAGGCCCAGATCGGCAGGATTAAGCGAAAAGTCGCGCACCAATTCAGGGGCAGCCACGGCATTAACGTTGCGTAACAAAACGGATGTGAAGTACGCCACAGCAAAGGGAAGGAACAGCCGCAGGACGAGTCCACGCGTCAATTTTTTAGCAGTCACGGCACGCTCTTGTGGGAGCGGCGCAAGCCGCGAAAGATAGCGCGCAATGCATGGTGATCGCGGCTTACGCCGCTCCTGCAGGGCCGCATCACAAAATAAACTGCGAAAGGTTCTCGTCCTTGACGATACCCGCCAGTTTGTCATCAACAAACGCCGAATCTATATCAATGGTGTGCCCAGTTAACGAATCAGCCGTGTAACTCACGTCTTCAAGCAACCGCTCCATCACCGTGTGCAAGCGACGCGCGCCGATATTTTCTTGCCGTTCATTCACCGTGAAAGCGATTTCAGCAAGACGATGAATCGCGTCCGTCTTGAACTCGAGCGTCACTTGTTCGGTCGCGAGCAACCCCGCGTATTGCCGCGTCAAGCTCGCATCGGTGCTAGTCAAAATCCGCTCAAAATCTTCAACGGTTAAAGCGTTGAGTTCCACGCGAATCGGAAATCGTCCCTGCAATTCAGGAATCAAATCGCTGGGCTTTGAAACGTGAAACGCGCCGCTCGCGATGAACAAAATGTGATCGGTCTTGATCGTGCCGTATTTCGTGCTGACCGTCGTGCCCTCCACCAACGGCAGCAAATCGCGCTGCACGCCTTGGCGTGAAACGTCCGCGCCTCCGGTCTCCTGACGCGTCGCAATTTTGTCGATTTCATCGAGAAAAACAATGCCATTTTGCTCAGCGTTTTCCAGCGCGTTGGCTTTCAACTCGTCTTCATTGACGAGCTTACCCGCCTCCTCATCCTGCAACACTTTCATCGCCTCATCGACGCGCATCCACTTCGATTTCTTGCGATCCTGGCGCATGTTGGCGAACATGCCCTGAATCTGTTGCGTCATCTCCTCCATGCCCGGCGGTGCCATCACTTCCATCTGCGGCGAGGGCACGGTTACTTCAATCTCGATTTCTTTTTCGTCGAACTGCCCTTCGCGCAGCATTTTGCGAAACTTCTGCCTTGTTGCGTTATCAGTGGGCTTCAAATCATTAAAATTCACCGCGTTCGGTGGCGGTAACAACGCATCAAGCACCCGCTCTTCAGCCGCGTCAAACGCCTTTTCGCGCACGGCCTTCACTGCCTGTTCACGCGTCTGTTTAATCGCAATCTCAACCAGATCGCGAATGATCGTGTCGACATCGCGCCCCACATAGCCCACCTCGGTGAACTTGGTTGCCTCGACCTTCACAAACGGCGCATTGGCCAACTTCGCCAACCGTCGCGCAATCTCGGTTTTGCCGACACCCGTCGGCCCGATCATCAGAATATTTTTCGGTGTGATCTCCGTGCGCAACGGTTCAGGCACTTGCTGCCGACGCCAGCGATTACGCAGCGCAATCGCCACCGCTTTTTTGGCCGCTGCCTGACCGACAATATGCCGATCCAGTTCAACAACAATTTCTTTCGGGGTCATGGGGGTGGGCATGGCAACAAACGGATGGCGAAAAACCTTCCAATTTTACGGGCGTAGAATTCCCAGCACTCCTTACAGGTTCAACCCATGCCCATTCTGCAAGACAAAACCATTCTCCTGACCGGGCTGTTGTCCAATCGCTCGATTGCGTTTGGTATTGGCAAAGCGCTCAAACGTGAAGGCGCGACGCTCGCGTTCACCTATGCGGGCGAGGCGATGAAATCGCGGGTTGAAAAGTTGGCACCCGAGCTGGGCGGCGGCCTCATCATGAGCATGGACGTGACGCAACAGGACGAAATTGACGCCGTGTTCGCAAAGCTGGGCAGCGAGTGGGGCGGCATTGATGGCGTGGTGCATTCGATTGGTTACGCTCCGCGCGAATCGATTGCGGGCGATTTTTTGGATGGTCTGTCTCGCGCCTCGTTCATGACCGCAATGGACATATCTGCGTACAGTTTTGCTGCACTGGGCAAGGCCGCAAGACCGTTGATGAAAGGCCGCAACGGGGCGTTGCTCACGCTGTCTTATCTGGGCGCAGTGAGGAGCGTGCCGAACTACAACACGATGGGTGTGGCGAAGGCAGCACTTGAGGCCAATGTGCGCTACATGGCCGCGACCTTGGGCCCGGAAGGCACGCGCGTGAACGGCATCAGCGCGGGGCCGATCAAGACCTTAGCCGCAGCCGGTATCGCAGGTTTTTCAACCATGCTCAAGAACTTTGCAGCCGCTGCGCCAATGCGACGCAACATCACGGCCGATGAGGTGGGCAATGTGGCCGCTTTTCTGCTGTCCGATTGGGCGAGCGCCATGACCGGTGAAATTCTCTACGTTGACAATGGCTTCTCGCAGATCGCAGCGGGCATGGACGATGGTGGCGTGAAGGCGAGCGAGTAGCGGGATCACGCACGTAGGAGCAGCGAAAGCCGCGATTGCCTGCTTGAAGTGATCGCGGCTTTCGCTGCGCCTACGAATTGCTCGTGCAGAACAACGCGACCTCATCAACGTAATCCGCAAACTCACTGATCGCGTGATTGCTGCCTTCGATGATGTGTTGCTCGGCACCGAGATAGTGATCGCGCATGTGCCGCCAGTCCAGCACTTCGTCCCTCGTCGCTGCGAGTAAAAAATAGCGCTGTGGTTGGGTGATTGCAGTCACTTTCAGGGCCACCAGTTGATCGAGATACTCCGCTTTAAACTCAAACGGCGTTTCTCCGTCGTACGCAAAGCCCTCGCCAATGTGCGCGCCCAAATCAAGTTCGGGATGCACCGCAGGGTTCAGCAGCGCTGCGCGACAATCGTAGCGCTCGGCCAAAAAAGTCGCGTAAAAACCACCGAGCGACGAGCCAATCAGCGCCCAATCCTTCGCCGCATCACCGCGATCTTCAATCAACTCACAAGCCAACTCCATTGCCAACGCAGGGCTCGCGGGCAATTGCGGACAGATGAAACGGTGGTCAGTCTGTGCGAAATGCGCTGCCATCTGCCGCGCTTTGGTGGACTGCGGACTGGAGCGGAAGCCATGTAAGTACAGGATGTTCATCATTAAACTTTCTGCAGGAGCGGCTCTGCCGCGGCCTGTTTCCGCCTTTAGCGCTGAGCCCGTCGAAGGGCGCTCCTACAATTGAGGCAACTTTTCAACACACAAGAATAAATCATGGCAGTTCAATGCGGCATCGTCGGTCTTCCGAACGTTGGCAAATCCACGCTCTTTAACGCGCTCACCAAAGCGGGCATCGCTGCGGAAAATTATCCTTTTTGCACCATCGAACCTAACATTGGCATCGTTGAAGTGCCCGATGCGCGTCTCGCCGCACTCGCCGAAATCGTCAACCCGCAGCGTATCGTGCCTGCATCGGTTGAGTTCGTCGACATCGCTGGCCTGGTCAAAGGTGCCTCCAAAGGCGAGGGCCTCGGCAACCAGTTTCTCGCCAACATCCGCGAATGCGACGCCACGGCCCATGTCGTGCGCTGCTTTGAAGATGACAACGTGATTCACGTCGCCGGAAAAATTTCGCCGATTGATGACATCGAAGTCATCAACACCGAACTCGCGTTGGCCGACCTGGCGAGCGTTGAAAAAGCCGTGCACCGCTTCAACAAATTGTCCCGCTCTACGGGCGGTGACAAAGAAGCGACCAAGATGTTGCCGCTATTAGAAAAGTGCCACAAAGTTTTGGATCAAGGCCTTGCGGTGCGCTCACTCGCGCTGGACAACGAAGAAAAAGCGTTGGTAAAACAGCTCTCCCTCATCACATCAAAACCGACCATGTATGTCGCCAACGTAGCCGATGCCAACGACTTGGCGCATAACGCGCACTATCAAGCGGTGCTTGCCTACGCGGCCAAAGAGCGGGCTCCGGTGGTTGCCGTATGTGCCAACATGGAAGCCGAAATCGGCGACATGGACGACGCCGACAAGATGGAGTTTTTAAAAGACTTGGGCCTGGAAGAGCCCGGCCTGAACCGCGTGATTCGCGCGGGCTACAACCTGCTCGGCCTACAGACGTATTTCACCGCTGGCGTCAAGGAAGTGCGCGCCTGGACCATCCACAAAGGCGACACCGCACCCCGCGCCGCCGCTGCCATCCACACCGACTTTGAAAAAGGTTTCATCCGCGCGCAGACCATTGCGTACGCAGATTTCATTGCCTTCAAAGGCGAGCACGGCGCGAAAGAACACGGCAAGATGCGTGCGGAGGGTAAGGAGTATGTGGTGCATGACGGTGATGTCTTGAACTTTTTGTTTAACGTGTAGCGTGTAGGCTGGGTTGAAACCTAGTTTTGTTGCGAAAATGTGCGCAACTAACCACTAGCATCGGTGGTACTTCAACGACTTTGCTGGGTTTATCAACCTAGCCTACGTTCCGGTGTGGCAAGCGCATTCGCCACTTGCGCCAACACCGGTTCCCATCGCCGTGATTCGTCTTGTCGGAAGAGGCGCATCGTGGGCGACCATGCGCAAGTGTCGCCGGTGATGCCGTAGCGCCAGTCGCCTGCGTGGCGCAGCAGCACCCACGTTTTCGCGCCTAGCGCTGCGGCAAGGTGCGCCGCGCCGGTATCGATGCTGATGACTAAATCAAGGGTGTCGATGAGGGCGGCCATTTGCGTGAATTCGACCGTGTCGGCAGTCCAATCGATCATGTTCTTTGCTGCGAGTGGGGGTGCGCCGTGTTGCAGTGAGACCCAGTTGATTTCTGGATGTGACTGAACGAATTTGCTCATTAAACGTGCGGGGATGGAGCGGTCAGCCATTTGGTTGTCTTGGCCTGCAAATTGGCCTTGCCAGACGAGGCCGATGCGCTTTCGAGCGCCCCTCTCCCCCGGGGGGCGAGGCGGCGACATACGTGTCGCCAGCGGCTCCCTGGGAGAAGGGGCAGATTGCTGCGAATCAAACCTTGCTTCCCATGCCGCAACATCACTTTCAAGCGTGCGCAAAAACCGCTCTGGCTCCGGCAAATTATTGAGCGTGACACCGAGCGCCGCTGGCAGCGACCACAGCGCGGCCCAGCAATCAAACTGCATCGCTTCGTGCGTACCCAGCGCGATCACACGCACGTCGGGAAACGACTGCTGCATCAACGCAACTTGCGATCGCGGCACTGCGAATGTGACGCTCAACCCACGCGCAACCAACATCGGAACGAAGCGTGCAAACATAAACGTATCGCCAAGGCCTTGCTCACACATGAGCAAAATGCGCTTGCCGTGTGAGGTTTCACCGTTCCAGATCGGCGCGTTAGGAATCGTGTCGGGGGGTTGTGTTTGCGCAAATTTGAGGCGCAATTCGTAGTCGGCGAAACCCTGCGTGTAGTCACCCTTTGCGAGCAATGAGAAGGCGCGATTCCAGCGTGCGTAGTCGAAATTAGGTGCGAGTTCGAGGGCTCGGTCGAACGCGGTGATGGAGCCGTCAATATCGTTCATCGACCGCAGATTGAAGCCCAAATTGTTGAGCGCGCCGACGTGCTCCGGGTTGAGCGCCAACGCGCGTTCTGCGGCCCAACGACCTTCGTCGTAGCGACCCGCGCTCCATGCTGCTGCACTCGCATTGCTGCAAAATTCCGGCTCGTTATCGGCTAGTTTTAGCGAACGCCACATCAGCTCAAGTGCCGACGACGGCTGCCCCGCTTGATATTGCGACAAGCCTGCGAAGTGCAGGGCCGTTGCGTTCTCGGGCTCCTGTTGCAGGATGCGACTGTAGCGTTCCACAGCGGCCGCGATGTTGCCTGCTTCGTGCAGTTGCAGTGCTTCACCAAGCAACGCGCCCACGTTGACCGTTGTGGCGGCGAGCGGCGCGGCGCTAATCTTGCCGTGGCATTCTTTGTAGCGCTTGCCGCTGCCGCATGGGCACGGATCGTTGCGCGATGCGGGCGCATTAAATGGGGCGGCTATTTGTGCGGCGGGCGCGGGCTGCTGTAGCGCGTCGAGTCGCAGGCGCAGTTCTATTGATTGTGGGTCGTTGGGCAACAGCGCGAGTCTTCGTGCGACGAACGCTTGCGCCACGTTTGCGCGTTTCAAATCAACCAGATTTTTGGTGAGTGCGCCAAAGCCCGAACCCTGCGCAATCGCGTCCGGTGCGGTGCGCGCAAAAGCATCCAACTCAGCGTCGCTCATCACCTGCCAAAAATTGAACACGCCATGAAAACCCAGCGTCCGCCCCAGCGGTCGGCCTACGTCAAACGCAAAACGATCCGCTACACGTTCGTCGGCAAACGCAATGCCGTAGTTAGTTTCGAGCACGTCGCGATACCGAATGCAGATCGCGGTGTCTTCGTTTTCGTCTGGCGTGAGGGCGAACCCGGGATTCGCCAGCGCGTTGAGTAATCGCTTGGAGCGTAGCGAAAACTCGCCGTTGCCAACACGAAAATCGCCTTGTTCATGCGGCCATTTCGCGCCGATGTAGTCGTAGTTCCAGAATTCATCGCCCCACGCGTTGCCGTCGATGATGAAGCCGTCCCACTGCACGACCAACGCGTAATCGGTGTCGATGTGCGCACCGAGTTGTTTGAGTACAAATTGCGAGTAGGCCGCGCGTGACCGGATCGACGCGATTTGCACCACCTCAATGCCTGCACGTTCAATCGCGACATCGGTCAGCAGCAACACGCGCGCCACCGAAAGCTGTGACGCCGAGCGGGCGAGCGCATCGGCGGCGAGCTGCGGGTAGGCGCAGTCGATGGCGACGAGCGTGATGGCGGTAGCAGAATTCATCGTCAATTTTTCTGTGAGAGCGGTTCCACTGCGGCGACCGCCCCGCTGCGCAACCATCGCGGTGGAACCGCTCCCACAAGAGCCGAATTCATTTCAACCCCTCGTAGAGCAAGCGCATGCCCAGCACAAAAAGCAACGTCAACGTGATGCGCCTAAACACCACGTCGCTAATGTCTGTGTTCAAACGCACGCCGAGCCATACGCCAATGGGGGCGAGCGGCATGAGCACGAGTGCCGTGCCGAGATTAATGAAGTTGAGCTGCCCGAGTAGCGCAAACGGAACGAGTTTGACCGCGTTGACGACGGTAAAAAAGAACACTGTGGTCGCCACAAACGTGGTGCGATCTAACTTGCGCGGCCAGAGGTAAATGGTGGCCGGCGGGCCACCGGCGTGCGCGAGGGTCGAGGTGAAGCCCGACAGGCCGCACCACAGCCACGGGCGCACCCGCTCGGGTAGCCAGGACTTCAAATCGCGCAACGCGGGGATGCCCTGATACAGCGCAAAGCCGACCGCTACCGCGCCGAGCAGCGCCTTGGTCGTTTTGACCGACAGCAGGCCGAACATCAGTGCGCCCAACGCAATGCCGAGCACAGCCGGTGGGAGCATCAACTTGAGATCAGGCCATGACCACTTGCCGCGATACGCGCGCAGGCCGAGGACGTCCATCACGCAGAGGATGGGCAACATGATGCCCGCCGCTGCACCGGGCGCGATGACCTGACTCATCAGCGGCACGGCGATGCCGCCGGAGCCTGAGCCCAAGCCGGTCTTTGAGATTCCCGTAATGAGCACTGCCGGAACGGCGAGCGCGTAAAACCAAGGGTCAGTGATGAAAACCATCGGCTAGTTTTTTGAGCCGCGTAGCAGCTGCCCAATGCGCCGATTGACTCGCGCAATCGCTGCGTCGGTGGCGGCGCTGTATTTCGCCATGCGCAAAAATCCGTGTGGCAACGAATCAAAGTCATCGTGTTGCGCATCAATGCCTGCACCGCGCAGCATGTTGACGTAGTTGACACCATCATCGCGCAACGGGTCGCAACCGGCGGTGATGACGTAAGCGGGTGGCAGCCCTGCGTGCGAAGTCGCGCGTGAGGGGGCGACGCGATAGTCGTTCGTCGCGTAATCGTCGCCGACGAATTGTTGCCAATACCACTGCATATCAGCGCGCGTGAGGCCGGGACCTGCGGCAAAACTATCGTAACTTTCGGTGTCGTAGGCAGGTTCGATACACGGATAAATCAGCGCCTGCAATGCCACATGAAAACTGCCCTCATCGCGCGCGCGAATCGCGGTGACTGCCGCGAGATGCGCGCCTGCGCTGTCGCCCACCAGCGCGATGGGCGTGGCAGCCTCGGCGGCGATGCGGTCAGCAGCAACCGCTGCGGCGGCCTGATAGCAGGCGTCAGTCAACGCCTTCCAGTGCGTCTCGGGGGCGAGCGGGTAGTCGATGCTGACCACCAGCGCGTTGGCCTCATTGGCGAGCCGTGCGCAGGTTGGCATGTGGGTGTCGTTGTCGCCGACGACCCAGCCGCCACCGTGAAAATAAATAATCGTAGGCACTGGTTCGTCGCTTCCGTCGTGGCCATAAAACAACCGCGCCGACACTTTGCCAGCTTGGAGGTCAAGCGTCACGTCATTGATCGTCACGTTGCTCGGCAGCGGCGTTTTGCCGAGCCCGCACAGCGCCCAGTAGCGGGCCCTGCGCTCCAGTGGCGTCGGGTTGGCAGGCAGAGGCGAAAACTGGCGGCCGAGGTTGGCGAAGTAACGAGCGAGATCAGGGTCAAGCGTTGACATGCGATGAGTACAGCTTTTGGTTGAAAGCGTCATTTAATGGGGGTTAAAGCGAACTTATAGTGTTTATCGACTTATACGTTTTAGCAAGCTAAGCCCAATTGCAACCTAGGTTCCAGCCAAAAGCTAAAGCCCGAAAACGCAAAATTAATGCTTAGCTTTTTCGCGCGCTTCGGCAAATTCGTCGATGATTGCGGCGCGGCCGAGGTATCCCGGCACCACGTCTTCAAGCGCTGCGGCTTTGCCCGCAAACTTCGGGAACGGTGCGGCCGACACGTTATCTACAGACATCGATTTGACGTTGTCAGGCGTCAACGGCTGCGTGGGCACATATTGCAAAACCGACGCGAGAATAGATGTTGCAAAGCCCGGCAAGCCGATGATGGCGTGCTTGTCGTCTGCCAGGGTCATCACGTAGGCAACCAGTTCTTTCAATGTGTAGACCTTCGGTCCAACCAGCTCAAAGCGTTGACCGTAAGTCGATTCATCAGCAAGTGACGCGACAAAAGCACGCGCCACGTCGTTCACCCACACCGGCTGAAACCGCGCACCCGCACCGGGCAATATCATCGGAAAAAGCGGCGGCAAAAAGCCGACTATGCGGGCGAATTTGCTGAGGAATGAATCGCCACGTCCAAAGATCACCGACGGTGCGAAGATCGTGTAATCGAGACCGCTGGCGCGAACGATGGCGTCGGCTTTCGCTTTCGATTTTTGATAGGCGCTCGGGCCGTTTTCAGACGCACCGAGCGCACTCATGTGCACGAAGCGCGACACGCCCGCCGTGTTGCACGCCGCGATGGCGTTCTCGGTGAACGTCACGTGCGCGCGCTCAAAATTGCCGTTCAAAATGCCGACTAGATTGATCACGGCGTCTTTACCGTGTGTTAGTTGCAACAGGGCAGCGGCATCGTAAACATTGGCCTCAACGACGGTAACGCTGGGCAGCGGAAACAGCGCCCGTGCATTGTCGCGTTTGCGTGTTGGCACCGTGATCGAGTGACCCGCCATGACCAGTTTGTTACAAATGGCGCGACCGACAAAACCGCTGCCGCCGAGGATGAGAATGTTCATAAATTGGGTAGGTTATGTGGATTTAGGTTTGTTATGGAGTGGGCAGAGGCTGCCCACCTCACGGTGCCACGCGTCTATTTCGGAGGGATGATGCCAAGTCGCGACTTGATCGACGTGTTGCCGCCGCCTGCGAGCTGCGCGTACCACACCGCGTTGGCGAGCACTTTGCGCACGTAGTCACGCGTTTCGTTAAACGGGATGGACTCGGCGTAAATCGCGCCTTCCAGCGGCCCGTCGGCCCGCCATGCGCGCGCGCGACCCGGCCCGGCGTTGTACGAGGCAGCGGCCATCGGCTCCGAGCCGCCCATTTGGTCGAGCACGGTGCGCAAATAAAACGCACCGAAGCCTGTGTTCACGTCGACGTTCACGAGCTGGCTCGGGCGGAAATCAGTGGCCTTCATCTGGGTGGCGATCCACTTACCGGTGGCGGGCATGACCTGCATCAAACCGAGCGCGCCCGCTGAAGAAACAGCTTCGGCCCAAAAGCGCGACTCCTGACGAATCAGGCCAAACACCAGCGAATGATCGAGCGCTGATTGCGTCGCTGCCTTCTTGATTTCTGCGGCGTACGGCATCTGATAGCGCAGGCCAAAATCATGCTGTGTTTTTGTGCGCTCAGCGGTGTTAATCGAGCGATCCCAAACGCCTTTGCGCCGCATCCACTCGGCCGCAATCAACGAGTCCGCATCGTTGAAATCCTTGACCACGCTGTACCACTCACGCGCAGCATCTGCACGCAAGCCCAGCTCGGAAAGTTTGAGCACACGTTTGGCCGCGGCGGACTGATCGAAGCGTTTTAACTCTTCCGTTGTTGGCTTCACGGCACCCGCTTTAAGCGCGAGCGGCGTGGGCAATGGCGCGCTGATTTCTTCAGCGGCAAGCAGGCCGTAAAAACTAAATTCTTTCGCCAAGTCGGCATAGATCGCCTGCGCGCCTGCTTTGTGGGACAGCTCAACCAGCGCACGCGCTTTCCAGTATTTCCACGCCGGATCAGCCACGCCCGTCTGTGCGGCAGAGGCCACCGGGCTCATCGCATTGATCGCCCGCAGCACCTCGCTCCATGCGCTTGCACGCAGCGCGGCGCGAGCGATCCACGCGGCCTGCCAGTCGCCCAGGCGCGTCATCGTCTGCTCGTCACCCGCCCGCTTGAACCACGTCATCGCGTCCGTCGTATCGAGCCGACGGGCGCTGGCGTAAGCCAACTGCCCCGCCGCATAACGCTGCTCTTCATCGGTGAATTTGCTGCGAATGCCTGACCACAGCGAGCGAGCGTTCGCAACGTCGCTGCGGGCGAGTTTTGTCAGCGCATACAACCCCGCCTGTCGATGCGGTCGCGACGACCATACAAGGCCCGCATTCAAATAGGATTCTGGCGACGAATGCGCGCGTTGCAACGACTCGGTGCTGGGTCGGTTGTCCGCTGACAGGCCTTCGGCGGCGCGCGCACCGGCGAAAAAAGTGCCGCCGTCCGCCGTGGTGCGAAAGCGCCACAGCGCGTCGTCGGCGCTCACCTGGGCGTGTCGTGCCAAGGCGGAGAACGCCTCGGCACAGGCCTCCGTAAGCCGCTCCTCCCATACCCCACGCGGCACCGGCAAGGGCTCTTTCGTAGCAGTTTTTGCGGCAAGCGAAGTGCGATAGCAACTGACCTCGCCGTCGTCGGTATCAAAGCCGTTAGAGGCCTTCGCAAAACCGTCCCAATTGCCCGTTTTGCCGAGCTGTTTCAGCCAATCCACGCGCAAGCGTTCCGCAACAGACTCGCCAGCACGCGTTTGCAGAAAGCGCTCAACCTCTGCGCTAATGCTCGCATTATCAAGCTGCAAACGCAGTGCCCAATAGTCAACGTAGCCTTCCAGCACGTGCCCACGCGTTTGCGGCGCGGCGGCGGTAACGCGTCGCAGCTCACCGAGACGAAAGCCTTCTGAGGCGTCCTTAACCGCAGCGTCGGTAGCGTAAACAGAAAGCGACGCTAGCAATAGCGAGGCGACGAGGGATGCACGAAAACAAGTCATACCGCTATTTTCCGCGAAGACGCGATTGGCGCAAGTCGCGCAAGTGACCAAGGTGACCACGTGATGATTAAATTATGGGTCGGTCACCTACGTTACCTTCATCACCTCAGCTCGCCATGCCGGTTCGCTAGAATCCGCAGCATGCAAAACGGGGCAATCAGCGCAGGCGCAGTGGTCGGGGTCGTCATGGGCTCATCGTCCGACTGGGACGTGATGAAGCACGCCACCGAGATGCTGGAACGCTTCGGCGTCAATTTCGAGGCCAAAGTGGTGTCCGCCCACCGCACGCCGGATGACATGTTTCGCTACGCCGATTCAGCGATCGAGCGCGGCATCAGCATCATTATTGCGGGCGCCGGCGGCGCGGCGCACCTGCCCGGCATGCTCGCAGCCAAGACCACGCTGCCGGTGCTCGGCGTGCCTGTGCCGTCAAAATATTTGCGTGGTGAAGACTCGCTGCTGTCCATCGTACAAATGCCCAAAGGCGTGCCAGTCGCGACGTTCGCCATCGGTGAGGCGGGTGCTGCCAACGCCGCCCTGTTTGCTGTCGCCATGCTCGCCATTTCCAACAAAGCACTGGCGCAACAGCTGCTGTCCTTCCGCGACGAGCAAACCGCCAGCGCGCGCAGCATGCTGGTGCCGCCGGTGTTGGCCGACAAATAAACATGCTTGCACCGGGAAGCTGGCTAGGCTGCCTCGGAGGCGGTCAATTGGGCCGCATGTTCGTTCACGCCGCGCAGGAAATGGGCTACAAAGTCCTTGTGCTCGACCCTGACGCGAACGGCCCCGCAGCGCAAGCCGCCGATGATGTGGTCGTTGCAGCGTACGACGACATGGACGCTATCGCCGCGTTCGGCAGACGCGTGTCTGCGGTCACCACCGAATTTGAAAACGTACCCGCTGCATCGCTTGACGCGTTGTCCGCGATGGTTCCCACGCGACCCGGTGCAGCCGCCGTGCGCATCGCGCAGGACCGGCGTAAAGAAAAGCGATTTTTAGTGGAACATGGATTGCCAGTCGGCCCATTCGCCGTCATCGAACGCGCCGAAGATTTGCGCGATGCTCCGGCGCATTTATTCCCGGGCATCTTAAAGACCGCGACGCTAGGCTACGACGGCAAGGGTCAGCAACGCGTCACCTCCACCACGCAGGCGTTGCTCGCATGGATGAGCATGAAGCAGGCCCCGTGCGTGCTCGAAGCCATGATCCCGTTCGAACGCGAAATTTCGGTGCTCGTTGCGCGCTCGGCATCGGGTGAAGTGCGCGTGTGGCCGGTGCAGGAAAACCAACACGTCAACGGGATTCTCGACCTCACGATTGTGCCCGCGCGACTTGATGCTGCGGTGGTGGACCTTGCGCAAACATTGGCGCGACAACTCGTAGAAGCGCTCGATTACGTCGGCGTGTTGTGCGTAGAAATCTTCGTCACCGCAGATGGACTGTTGCTCAACGAAATCGCCCCCAGACCGCACAACAGCGGTCACTACACCATAGAAGCCTGCCAGACATCGCAGTTCGAACAGCAGGTGCGAGCACTGGTCGGCGCGCCGCTCGGCGACCCATCGTTAGTGCAACCGGCGGTGATGGTGAATGTGTTGGGGGATGTGTGGTTTGATGCGTTGATACCCATGCAGCCCGCATGGAGCGAAGTGCTCGCGCTGCTTGGCTCGCACGTTCATTTGTACGGCAAAGCCGAAGCCAGAACAGCCCGCAAAATGGGGCATGTGACTTGTGTGGCGGCGACGCAGGACGCCGCCTTGGCGACAGCGGTGGAAGTGAAGCGGATTCTGCGCATCCCGTAGCCGCGCGCAGCGTGGCGTAGTCCCCTCTCCCCTCGCGGGAGAGGGTTAGGGTGAGGAGGCACGCCCAACCGGCGTCATCCTCGCGAAGCGGGGATCCAGTGCGTGAAACTACGCGAAGCGCAAATCAGCCGTTCGCCCTGAGCTCGTCGAAGGGTCTGCTAAACGAATTTGCGCGTTTGCGACGAGCGCGCTCCATGGCCGCGCGGGGCCAGTCACTTTTTGCAATCGCGCAAAAAGTAACCAAAAACGCTTGCCCCTGCACCCCGCTTCATCCTGCGGTGCTCGCAACGGGCGGGATGCGTCAACGGCACACGAAAGCTTCGCTGACGCTACGCACAGTGTGTGCCGACGACGCATCTACGACCGCCCGTTGCTCCGCTCCTCGGCGCGGGCTGAAGGGGCGGATCGAACTAATCTTTGATCGCCTCGCGATGGTGATTACGGGAGCCCGGATGCGAGCATCCGGGTTACGCGGCTAAATCAGCGGAGCCAACGCCAGCAGGTCGCGTATCGTACGGACGAGTGCTTGACGATTTGCCGTGGCAACCGGTCCCCATTCTGTCGTGAGCAGCGTTAGTGGCCCTGCATTCCGGTATTCCACACAAATTTCATTCAACCGCGCCACTGCCTTCTCAAAGCTTCGTCGTTTGCCGAAGGAAACATACGGCCGGAACGCCGAAATAGCGGCTGAGTGCCTAACATCAAACTCACGAACAACTCGGGGCGCGCCAATGTCGCTGGTCTCAAGATTGAGAAGCGTGTCTGCAAACGCTTTGTGAAACTCCGATGCTGCTGTGCGTCGAGCGGACCTACGCTCTCGACCGAGCGAAAGCCTGTGCCCGACGAATGCGCCCAGTAACGCGATGGCTAAGGTTGTAAGGATAGGGATCTCCACAATACCTCACCGCTTGGAGCCGCTGGCCGCTTTCAATCTACTCCATTCGGCACGACGCAGCAGGTGGCCTTGTGATGCGGACCCCACCAGAAATCCGCAGTAAAAGTCTTTGCTATTGCCGTCGGTAATCACGCGAACATTCTGAATGCTTTTCGTCGCCTCTTTGCGGATACCGACCAGCACATCGTTTGTGAACGCACCTCCCCAGCGCGTAAGCATCACGTCACGCAAATCGGAGTTGGAGTCGTGGGCTTGCAATCCGAACTTGGCGCACTCTGATGTTGCTTGTTCGAGGATATAGCTCGCGCGAAGATAAGAGCCGATGGTTGCGCCTATTTCCTCAGCTGTCTGAGCGCGAATAGGAACCACTGCAAGACTAATCAGCAGAGATACAAGTATGGGCACACGTCTCATAGCAGCAAGCCTCCTTACATTTGAATACTGCCTCCCGAATATTCGGCTGGTCTTCGCGCAGCAAATCACCGTTGGGCGATCATACATTGGGAGCGTTGCCCCTTCAGCCCGCACCGAGGAGCGGAGCAACGGGCGGTCGTAGACGTGTCTCCGGCACACACTGTG
>ENA-OFCE01000949-OFCE01000949.1-metagenomes-genome-assembly--contig:-NODE-949-length-16396-cov-7.672541_pt1 | contig 16396 bp, 10 predicted proteins | sample MGYA00153388_OFCE01 | MGnify analysis MGYA00153388
ATGAAATCGCTGATACAGACTTTGTTCTTAGTATGTTTAATACAGACAGAGAAAAGGCGGTTAAGAACTTTATTGAGTATATAAGTAAAGCGAATAATGATGGTTGCTTGGAAATATCGGAAAAACGGCAAGTAACGGACGAAGACGCAAGAAATATTATTAAGAAGCTGTGTAAAGTGAATTATGCTATTGACTTACAAAAATTTGAGGTAAAAGAAAGGAATAAATACTTAAAAGACCTAAGAGAAGGATATAGCTTATCTGTCAGACAGATTGAGAGGCTAACTGGTATAAACAGGGGGATTATTCAGAAACTGTAGTGTGACAACAACCCCGTCCCCCTTGGCACATCGTATTAAGTTGTCGATGTATTCATGCTGTCAACCATTGGTCTATACAATGTTACTGGTAAAATTAAATCCCTGCTTTTTGGCAAACAAGGTTCCTTGGAAAATTACCATTAACGGAATAGCCAAAAGGATTTAGACCTTGGGGGTCTTCCACCCCCAAACCCCTGGAACACCAATAAAAGATATTAAAGAAAATCATTTAATATCTTCTATTGGTAAATATAAATTTCCAGTTTTATAAGGAAAGCTGTTTGCCATAAACCGTCCATTTTAATTTGCCAGTAACAACTCTCGCACTTACAGATCCCAACCAAATCACCCATTAAGTTAAGACATACCACAAGTGGTTACAAATGACTTTTTTTGACAAGAAATTATTACATTGATATAATGTCATTAGTTAGCTTACTGCTTTCCAGAGAGGTGATACGATGACGAAAAAGGAATATGAACATGGGAGCTATGGCGCTTACCTAATCAATTTGATAAAACAGCATAATTTCTCACAAGCTGAATTTGCCAAACGCCTGAATGTGTCTAGGACATACCTGTTTGACTTATTTAATGGGAGAGTGAAACCTCCAGCGCCCGATATGCAAGATAGGATTGTTGCCCTACTGGAATTGGAACATAACGAAAAGGAAGAATTTTTCAGCAAAACAGCTGAGGGTCGTAACGAACTTCCGAAAGACATTTTTGAATTTCTGTATAACAATACTGATGAGTTGACAGCAATCAGAGAAAGAATGAGGGCGTAAAAATGGCAAAAAAAGAAGTAAAAACTGATTTGTGGGTTTATGATTTACTTAAACAAGCAAATCTAAACCTCGATCCGCAGGGTAGCTCCATCAAGGAGATTGACATTGCCCTCAAAACCGCTTCTAAAAAGGGTACGGGCAATGTCGGCTTCCCCGAATATGTAGGCGTTGTTAAAGACTATCTGCTTGTAATTGAGGACAAGGCAGACTTGGCCAAACATATCAAGCTTGACGATAAGGGTAATATTAGCGAGGAAAAAAGTGCCGTAACCGATTATGCCGTAAACGGCGCAGTATTTTATGGCAAGCACCTTGCAGACAACACTTCATACAAGAAAATCATTGTGTTCGGTGTGTCGGGCGACGAGAAGAAACACAAAATCACGCCGATTTACATTGACGAAACGGAATATTACCGTGAGCTTCCCGAAGTGGAATCTTTTATTTCTTTTAGCGAAGACAATATTGACGAGTATTATATTCGGGAAATTCTTAAAGAAAATACCGACTATGAAAAGGAAACCGTCGAAATTCTCAAAGACGCAAGCGTTCTGCACGAAGATTTAAGAAACTACGGCAATTTACTGGATACTGAAAAACCGCTTATTGTTTCGGGTATTCTGCTGGCATTGAGGGAAAGCGAATATAAGAATTTTTCTGTCAGCGACCTCACAGGCGATCGCATAAAAACTGACGGGCAAAAAATCTATGACGCAATAAACGCAAATCTGCAAAGAGCAAATGTATCTCCCGAAGTGAAGAAAGACAAAATATTAGGTCAGTTTGCTTTTATCAAAGACACTGTAAAGCTAAATGAGATAGAGCCAAAGCTATCCAAGACGCCGCTAAAACATTTCGCGGAGTATTTGAACGAAAAAATATATAAATCTATTCGCTATTCAAGCAGTGCCGAAGACTATATCGGCAGATTCTATGGTGAATTTATGAGCTATTCAGGCGGAGACGGTCAGACGCTCGGCATTATCCTCACGCCAAAACACATAACGCAGCTTTTCTGCGATTTGGCGGATTTGCAGCCTACAGATATTGTGTTTGACCCTTGCTGCGGAACGGCAGGATTCTTGATTGCCGCAATGCACAACATGTTAGCAAAGACCGATAACGACGTGCAAAAAAAGAATATCAGGCAGAAGCAGCTTCACGGGATAGAAATGCGCCCTAATATGTTTACAATCGCAACTACAAATATGATTTTGCGCGGCGATGGTAAAAGCAATCTGATTAACGATGACTTTTTCAAACAGGACGCTAATAAGTTGCAATTAAAGCAATCAACTGTCGGCATGATGAATCCTCCCTATTCGCAGGGTTCAAAGCAAAATCCCGATTTATACGAAATGTCATTTGTTGAGCATTTGCTTGATTCTTTGACTGTTGGGGCAAGATGTGTCGTCATCGTTCCGCAATCTTCCATGACGGGCAAGACCAAAGAAGAGCAGGCGCTAAAAGAAAACATCTTGAAGCACCATACTTTAGAGGGTGTTATTTCGTTGAGCAAAGATACTTTCTATGGAGTAGGTACAATTCCTTGTATCGCAGTATTTACTGCAGGAGAGCCGCACCCAGCCGACAAGGTTTGCAAATTCATTAATTTTGAAAATGACGGTTATAAGGTTGCACCGCATATCGGGCTTGTAGAAACCGAATCAGCGAAAGACAAGAAGCAACACTTGCTTGATGTTTGGTTTGGTAGAATGGAAGCTGAAACAAAATTCTGCGTAGAAACGACCGTAGAAGCAACTGACGAATGGCTACACAGTTTTTACTATTTCAACGACGAATTACCGACCGAAATAGAGCTTGAAAAGGCAGTCGGTGATTATATGACATTTGAGTTTTCTATGATAATGCAAAACCGAGAGTATTTGTTTTCAGAGGAGGCGAAAAGCAATGTTGGATCTGAATGATAAAGAGTGGGGAGAGTTTTTTGTCGGCGGAAATAATGGCCTTTTTACAATAAGTCCAGGCAAACGATTAACAAAGTCTGATATGAAGAACGGAAACATTCCGTTTATAGGCGCCACCGATTCTAACAATGGGATAACAAATTGGATTGGGTCAACAAATTCCTCGTTAGATAGAAATGTTTTAGGAGTTAACTACAATGGGAGTGTTGTCGAAAACTTCTATCATAGCTACGAGTGTGTTTTTTCTGACGATGTAAAACGCCTACACCTTAAAAATGTTTCCGACAATAAATATGTGCTGCTCTTTTTTAAGGCGATTATTCTTCAGCAAAAAGTAAAATATACTTACGGATATAAGTTTAATGGGCATCGCATGGAACGGCAAAAGCTATTAGTCCCGATTGACCCGCACGGTAATCCCGATTATTCTTTTATGGAAACCTATATCAAAGAACAAGAGAAAGAGAAGAAGCAAGAATATATCCATTACGCTAATAATCGGATATCAGAGCTTGAACACAAAGAAGTGCCTTCATTAAGTAAAAAAATGTGGAGCGATTTTAGGGTTTTAGACTTGTTCGATTATAAGCGAGGAAATCAAAATAATATGAATTCGCTTACCGAGGGCAATGATATGTTGATTTCTGCAAAGAATATTAACAACGGGCTTAAAGGCTTTTTTGCGTCAAACAATGATAAAAAGGGGACCTATCAAGGCAACTGCATAACGCTCAATAATGACGGTGATGGCGGTGTGGGCTTGGCATATTATCAACCGCATGAATTTCTTTTAGATACACACGTGTATGCACTGTACCCCAAAAGCAACATTAGCAAATATGCCATGCTGTACATCACTCTATCTTTATCAAAGCAAAGAGTATGTTTTAGCCACGGATATTCAATAAGTCAGGATAGATTGAAGAATATGAAGATAATGCTTCCATCCGACGAGCATGGCAATCCCGATTATGGCTACATGGAGCAATACACTAAAAACTTGATGTTACGAAAGTACCAGCAGTATCTTGATTATGTCGGAGCATAAAAAGGAGCTGCAACAAAAAAGACGCCCCCTACTTTTCATTACAAAAGTAGGGGGCGCACCTTTTTTACTTGCCGTTTTACTTAACTTAATGACATTGTCCGTGCCGTGGAGCTTGGGCGATATTTGATTATTGGGTTAGGTACTGAAAGTCTTTCGGTTCGATCTTGCGGTTTTTTATCTGCGAGTTGAATGTCTAAGGCTGGCAAGAAATTGGGTCATGAAGTAGGATTTCTCAACTATAACAGGCAACCAATCATCACGCTCACTCATTGCATATTTGGTCAAAGCTGATAATTCGTAGATTTCAGATTCTTCACAGCAGTGCATAATTTCTCCGATGATTCGGTACTTATCATTATCAGAAAGATTGAGCCTCAATGCGTCTGATAAATCCGCTCCACCAAGAGCAACGATGTCTGAGGGGTCATACTGCGCCTTGTCTGGGTTATCGAGGTGAGCAAGATAACGCACATATCCCCGCAATGACTTTACATATTCTGCCGACTTTGTTCCGCAATATGGTTCGATTAGTTCATTAGCCCGCTTTTGCGTTATCGGGCCGTCAGCCATAATGACTACGTGATAAGAAAAGGGGACGGGGGGACAGGTTCCTTGTCCCCCAAGCAAGCATATGCTCTAATTAAGCGCTTAATACATCGCTTCCTTCAGTGCATTGTTGTCACTTGCAAAAAATGAGTCTTTAAGAATGAGCCCATCCGGTGTAAACGCGTAAGCCGAGCAATATAAATCCCGTATCAGCAGGGATGGCGGTGCTCCACCCTGGACAACAACGCCCGTAATCAGCTCCTTTTCCCCGTCTTTATCGTAGTCATAAAAACTGTACCGGGGCAAGATCAATCCCTCAAGGGAAATAGCCTGCCAGCTGGAGTTGATTCTCTGCAGTGGCTGTAAGAAGTTCTATAGAAAAGTGCTACAATAAATCTTGTCCCTCTGTACTAAGATATTGCTTAGTATGTTTATTTTTCTTTAAACTTTGCGCAAAATTTCCCAACTAGCGCGCCATTTTCAGTAGTGACGACGCCATTCAAGTAATCTCCAGAAATCGTACCAATCATGTCAACCATGACGTAATTACTCGGTTGTTGTATCCAATCCATAGCCTTGAGTTCTACTTGTCTGATTTCAGGATTTTCTTCTATCTTCACAAGGAATTTACCACTTTGTAGCCCGGAGCTTTGTTTGAGAGGATAGAAGCTAAACTCTGCAGTCCGCAATCCATTCAGCGGCTCAAAGAATGTAAGTGTAACGCCAAATTCTCGAGTAGCAGACCCGTATGTGCCCTCCCACTTGCCCTCAAGTTTTCTTGCTGTAACGTTAGCAAGCCTATCCTTTAATTCTGTATTCTCAGCTTGAAGCTTATCCAAGATGCCAAATTCTTTAGCTACTGCATCATTGCCGTTAATTATCTGGCTCTTCAGGTATATAGAGTTTTCATTACCATTCCAATTAACTTCTAGGCCCAATGCTTCACTTATTGCACGTACCGGAAGATAACTAGTGCCATTAACTACAAGGATTTCCTTATCGATTCTTTTGCCGTTTAGGAATAACTTGATATCAGTAAAGGCTACCTCTAAGGATTGTGCGATAACATTACTACATGAAATTGAAATTAAAACGACTACTGCTAGGATCATAGGTAAAAATCTTTTACATCTCAACATTATTACTCACTCCTCGAAATAGTAATTTAGGGCTAATTGACATAATGTGCTATTTTGATTTAAGTTAGGGGAAACTAAGAGGCGAACATATTTTATTTGATTTCAAATAGAATATCATCAAGCATTCTTACAAGTTGTTTCGTTAGATTAATATTCCCTTCACTTTGTATTGGAAATATTTCCATATACATAATTCTACAGATATGGGTATAATGTGTCAACAAAATTTTATATGTAATGATGCAGGTTAGACAAAATTATTGTCTATTCTTGTCTCTTAAGCTATAATTAACATATATTTACATGGATATACACCAGCTTTTAGGGTTGGTTGATTGAATACGGTTTGCACTTATTACTTTACTACAAACTTTGGAGGTACTAATGTTTAAAGCAGTTGCGAGTTGGTCAAAACCCAACAACGAACAAAATTTTATTGCAAGGAAAAAAGTGGACTGGTCCATTTTTGAATATGGTACACACATTCCTGTTGAGTTCATCGAGGACTTTGATAAAGCCAATGCGGGCAAACATGTAAATCCTGGCGAACGGCATGATGTAACGTTGATTATTAATGGTAAAAGATATACTGCGGCCCTTTCTAATATCAAAAGAAAAGGGATGGACATAGATACTTTACAAATCCGGTATGATTCTAACAATGAGTTAAAACGTTTTTTAATAGATGAACTACAGTTTAGCTATGGTTATTTAAATACTGAAAGGTCAAAAAAGAAAGAGGAAAACGATAGAGGCAAGGTCATAGTTCCAGATTCTATGGCTGAGTATTTAGATTTCTATGAAACCGAAGAACCTTTTTGCTACAGAGTTACTGTGGTTAAATCCTCATCAATTGATATAGGAGAAGAAGCAATGCTGAAAAATATCTGGTGGGTTAACCAAGGGAGTACCTTAAATAAAGCTGTAATAGAAGGGTGTTTATGGGCGCCGCTTAAAGCTAAGGATGGTAAAACTCAATATCATTGGGAGACTATGACGGAGCTCAGAAAAGATGATATTGTATTGCACTACTCAAATGGATTTCTCCGTTATATTAGTAGGGTGTTGGCACCTGCTGTTGAAGCTTCAATACCGGACTCTTTAAAAAGCAATAGTTGGGAGGAACAAGGGCGATTAGTATATGTCGAGTATCATGAGTTAAAGCCGGCAATACCGTTGGAAAAAATATCCCAACAATTATTGAAACTAAGTATTAAAGAAGGCCCAATAAACGTTACCGGTGGTGTAAAACAAGGTTATTTATTTAGATTTACCAGAGAGGCTTTGTATATGATACAAAAATTAGCGTCTGAGACCCAATGGCCGGATTTTAGTATGCTAGATGACAAAGACGATGTTGTTATACCTACTGAGATAAGCGATATTGAAAATATTGTTGCTGATTTTAATATCAAGGATGAGGCTGCGAGAATCTCTACATATATAAAAAGTAAGGGTTTTACCTATGATGATAATGTAATAAAAAACTTTTATCTCGCTTTAAAAACAAAGCCTTTTGTGATTCTAGCGGGAACTTCGGGTACAGGAAAAAGTAAATTGGTGAAGTTATTTGCCGAGGCTTTAGGGGCAACGTCTGAAAATAGACGGTATCAGTTGATACCAGTACGGCCAGATTGGTCCGATTCAACAGACCTTTTAGGATATCGTGATCTAAAAGGTAATTTTCAGCCAGGAGTTCTGACAAGTTTTTTAAGGAATGCTGAAAACAAGCAGGGGCCTTGCTTTATTTGTTTGGATGAAATGAATCTGGCAAGGGTCGAATATTACATGAGTGATATTCTATCTATCATGGAAACGAGAAAATGGACTGGGGATAAAATTATTACCGACAATTTATTGTCTAATGAAATGTTTGGAAGTGATGACCAAGCAAGAAAATCTTACGGACAAGTTCATATCCCTGAAAACGTCTATTTTATTGGAACCGTAAATATGGACGAGACTACATTTCCTTTCAGTAAGAAAGTTTTGGATAGGGCGAATACGATTGAGTTTTCTTATGTAGACTTGGATGTTCACTTTTCAGAGTTTGAAGAGGGGAAAGCTGTACCTTTAAGTAACGATTTCTTAAAAAGTGAATTTTTAATTCTCGAGGAATGTAAGGATTATCACGAAGGCATAAACCGTATTATTCTCGTACTAAAACAAGTAAACGAAGCGTTGCGGAAAGCAAATCTGCACTTTGGATATCGGGTAAGGGATGAAATTTGTTTTTATATGCTCTATAATGAAGCAAATTCATTAATGTCTTTTGATGAAGCCATGGATTATCAGATATTGCAAAAGGTGCTTCCTCGAATTCAAGGGAGCAGTGCCTATATAAAAAGACTTCTGCTAGAACTATTTGAAATATGCATAGATAATAACACAAAAACTATTAATTATCAGGATTCGGGTATAAATGAAGAGTTGTTTAAGTATCTTGAGTCTAATCCAGCGAAGTATAAACAATCGGCGTATAAGATTGTTTTTATGTTGAGGAGGTTTGAAGAGGATGGCTTCACCTCATATTGGATGTAAAGAAGAGGATTTGATCTATATAGAAACAGAGAAGCTGGATTTTACGATTAAAGGTATGCCATGCCATCCAAAGGCAGAGGGCCTAAATCTGAATAATAACACTTCATCTCGTGTATCAGTATGGTGTGAGGAAGTTTATAAAGTGACAGCTTTTTTACAGGAGGAAAACCCATTCTTAGCCCATGTTGTTCAAACGAAACCACTCTTTTTTGAACAACAGGATTATGAAATTATTATAGAGAATAAGGGAAACTACATAATTGAATTTTGGCATGCCAATAGCCTTTTAAGAAATAAAATCCGACCTGTAGGTAAGGCTCAAAAGGTTTTATCGGGCATTGTAAATTTTGGAAGTGAAGTTGGGTTTTCCGAATTAGTTATTAGGGTTAACGGAGAGAACTACTTAAAAATTGATATAGAAGTGTTTCCTTCCAAAATAGACTACCAGAAAGACTTTGTTCATATACTACAGGATGTGAACCAGGAAATCTACAACCTTGCATTTGACTTCCTAAAGAAGACCTATCTCTGGGCTAGTACAAAGGAAACTGTAGGAAATAGTTTTACTGAGTTCTTTAGCATAATTAATATTATATTTGAAAAGCTTGTAGGGGCTGTAAATATCGTTTTACAGTCACCTCACCATGTCCTTCAAAGTGAATGTATGGTTGTTCCGTTCCATAAAATGCGAAGAAGTAATGCCTCTACAATAAAATGGCTAGAGAGGAAACCATATCATCTTGTAAAAGATGGCGACAGCTATATACCCTATAAGGCGCTAAATACGAAAAAGACGGTATGCTTTGACACCTTTGAAAATAGGTTCATCAAGTATATTTTAAGGACTGTTTTGAAAAGAATAGTACAGTTTAAAGAGAGTTATTTAAGCCAAGAAAAAAATAGTGATAACTATGTGTTACAAACCATTGATCGGATGCAGCGAGAAATTCAGAAGCTTATGGAGTTTAGCTTCCTTAGGAATGTAGGTGAGTTGCATACGCTAAACACCTTTTCCCTGGTTCTAAATATGGCTTCCGGTTATAAGGACGTATACAAGTACTATCTTATCTTAATCAGAGGTCTATCCATACATGGTGATCTCTTTAAAGTCTCTATCAAGGATCTAGCAACGCTGTATGAATATTGGTGCTTTATTAAGCTAAATAGCTTGTTTAGGAAAAAGTATAAACTGCTAAGTCAAGATTTAGTTAAAGTGGATTATAGAGGGTTGACTGTTGCGTTGAGGAAAGGAAGTTCCGCAAAAGTCTCTTATGAGAACCCTAGAAATGGTGAAAAGTTTACATTAGTTTATAATCCCTCGTACCGTAATCTTCCCACTGTTTCTCAAAGGCCGGATAGCATCCTATCCTTAGAAAAGCAAAAATCTAAAACAAAATATGCTTATATTTTTGACGCAAAATACAGGATTAACCCAGCTTTGGACGGTAGTACATATAAGCGGAGCTATCGGCTTCCAGGTCCTGAGGAGGAAGATATCAATACGATGCATAGGTATAGAGATGCAATTGTCCATGAAGCTATGGGTAGAGCTGATTTTGAACGAACAACCTTCGGAGCCTATATACTTTTCCCTTATAATAATCTGGATCAGTATAAGGAACACCATTTTTATCAGAGTATCAGCAAGATTAATATAGGGGGGCTTCCTTTTTTGCCCAGTGCAACTGCTTTAGTAGAAGAGATGTTGGACGAGCTTATCGAGGATTCTTCTGAGTCATCTTTTGAAAGGGCAAAGTTGCAGAGCGGTACGCATGAGTATTTGGAGAATATCGATTTTTCCAAAAGAGATGTTTTAGTCGGTACTCTTGGAAGTAAGGAACAGCTAGCAGTAAACTTGACCTATAACTTTTATCATATCCCTTGTGAGAGGATAGGGAAAGATAGAAATGTTTTTCATTTCAGGTATGTTGCTATTTATCAGTCAAAGGATAAGTTTGGCGATCAAAGTGGTGTGCTTTACTATGGAGAGATAAAGGCTGTTCGGGTTATAAAGCGTGCCGAAATTATTGAAATTCCAACCAAAAGAGATCCGGAAGAACTGTATTATAAATTTGAGATTACGGAATGGAAGAAACTAAAAACACCTGTTAAAAGCTGTAATGAGCTCAAGCTCCGACTTAGGATCTATACAAATCTGTTTCTGTTGGAAAACTCTGAGTATGTTTCGGAGCTGTGCATTAAAGCGAAAGATGAATACAGATTATTGAAGGAACTTAAACGGATATCTGACGATATTAATACCCAAATTGATGAGAAGGAGAGTCCTACTTTTGAGTTTGAGGGGGCTTTGATTTCTATAAATGAGAATAAAGTTAAAGTGGTAAAAGGTGCAAGCCGGAGAGCATACGATCTAAAGCTTTTTAAGGCGAGGCCGACAGCGTTTATGAGGTTGGTAAAGGAGTTCGTACGCAGTAAAGTATAACTACCAGAATTCAGTGGGGGCAGGTATAGGTCTGGTGGTTGGTGAAAGAGCGTGGCTAGCGAGGATATTATAGGGATATGACAAGTCGATTTGCTGCATCAATCCTAGGCAGAGTAAAATGCGTGAAGTTAAAGGATTATTGAGATATGGATGAAAATATATACTTAGTATTATTAAACGGTCAAGACAAGACAGCGGATGTTTTGTCTTACTACATTAAAAATTCAAAGGTTGACATAGCTTTTAAAGGAAGTACTACAATGTATCAATACAATATCCAAAATACAGTTATAAGGAAAAATCCTACACTCATTGATGTAACAAATAAAGCTGTTTATTATAAAGATATGCCCATAAACAATATTAGTAAAGTACTGGATTTTGGCAGTTTAGTTAAGATTATATATGATGATTTAAAGAGTGAGATATTTGATTATAAAGCATTGAAGATTGAGAGTACTTGCATAACTAAGGATACTGTTAATAATGTATTAAAGTATTGGGCGCAAATAGCTAAGTATACGAACATGGAAGATGAGTCAGAATCCTTTTTGAAGAAAGAATACGAGAAGCTTAAATTTGTGAGTCCCAGTAGTCTGCTAGGATGCTATGTAAATAAAGAAAGCATAAGAAGTATATCTCCGGTTATAAATGATACTATATTTCCTTTTAAGTTTAATTTAAGCCAGAAGCAAGCATTGGAAAATGCTTTGAAAAGTAATATATCGATCATAGAGGGGCCCCCAGGAACAGGAAAAACACAAACAATATTGAATTTAATTGCTAATTTAACAGTTATGCAAAATAAGACGGTAGCTCTAGTTTCAGGTAACAATGCTGCTGTTCAAAACGTTAAAGATAAGCTTGATAAGGAGGGCTATAGTTTTTTTGCAGCTTTTTTAGGAAATAACGAAAACAGAAAAAACTTCTTTAATAACTTACCTCAATGTGATATTGCTAATTGGGATAGTGAGGTAGAGGAAGGTGAATTACTGAAAAAAATAAATGAGCTAAATATCCGGGTAAACTACTTATTGGATTTGGACAGACAAAAAGCTCAGGTACAGCAGATGTTGTCTGCATATACGTTAGAAAAGCAGCACTTTGAGCTGTATTATAGTAATCAGCAAATTGAAGAGATTAGGCGGCTATCGTTTTATCGCAAAACTCCCGATAAGATAATTTCTTTCTTTGCTGACAACTATTTTGCAAAGGAAAAAGATAAGTCAGACAGTATTTTTTACAAGCTAAAGATTTTGCTAAAGTATGGGTTTACTGATTTTAGAAAGTTAAAGGAAAATGAAATTAATATCATTTTAAATCTGCAAAAGGAATACTACGGTTTAAAAATAGAATCTTTAGAAAACAAAAAAGCGGATTTGCAAAAGCAATTAGATAAAGAATCCTTCGAAGGCTTACTTAGTCAACATGAAGAGTATTCAAAGGTTTTGTTTAAATACAAATTGTATAAAAAATATCGTGGTCGGAAGATGATTAATATAGGTATAAAAACATACAAAAAGAACTTTGACAAGTTTATTGATAATTTCCCTATTGTTTTGAGTACTACTCATTCGTTGCGCAATTGTATACCAGAAAACTATTTATTTGATTATCTGATTATAGATGAAGCATCCCAAGTGGATTTGTTGACTGGTGCGTTAGCATTATCTTGTTGCAAAAATGCAATTATTGTAGGAGATACGAAACAACTGCCTCAAATAGTTGCTGAAAAAATACAGGAGAAAATAGACTCGCTAGGTATTGAAGATGTATATAATTATTTTAAGCACAATATATTATCTTCCATTATTTCTCTATATGGTGATGCATTACCTAAGCGTATGCTTACAGAACATTATAGATGTCATCCGAAGATTATTGAATTTTGCAACCAGAAATATTACAATGGCGAGCTAATTCCTTTTACTATAGAAAAAGAAGATGATGATCCTCTCATTCTTTATCGCACAAGTAAAGGGAACCATACACGAGAGGTAACGAACGGTGAAAAAAGGGGGAAATTTAACCAAAGAGAATTGGATGTAACGATCCAAGAAGTGTTACAAAATCCAAGAATTTATACTGAAAAGGGTTCTAATATCGGATTTACAACTCCATATAGGAAGCAGGTAGAAAAAGCAAACGCTATCCTGGACAGCGAGATAGAATGTGATACTATTCACAAATATCAGGGCCGCGAAAAACCTATTATGATTATGTCTACAGTCCTAGATAACTCACGCCTTGGCAAGACAGGTATCTCTTTTGTTGATGATCCGTGTAAAATAAATGTTGCAGTTTCAAGAGCTCAAGATAAGTTTATTTTAGTTACGGATAATTCCTTGTTTGATAAATGTGGAAAGGAAGTTAGTGACTTAATCCGTTATATGGAGTACAGTACACTGCACGAAAATATTATCGATAGTGAAGTGGTTTCTGTATTTGACTTGTTATATAGAGAGTATTCGGACAAACTCATAGCATTTAAAAGCAGACTAATAGAGAATTCGAGATACCAATCAGAAAATATAATGTTTACTCTTTTAAGGGATATTACGAGTGAAAATGAGTACAATAACCTGAACTTTACTACACAGGTATCACTGAAGAACTTACTACATAGCAGTGATAAGCTAGATGATACTGAGATAAGCTACGTAAATCACAATGCTTCCGTAGATTTTGTAATTTATCATAAGTTAAATAAGCGGCCGGTTTTAATAATAGAAGTGGACGGATTCGCGTCCCATGAAAATAATCCAAAGCAATTAGAAAGAGACAGAATTAAAGATAGTATTTTAAATAAGTATGATCTACCTTTATTGCGACTTGCAACTACAAGGTGTGGAGAGGAGCTGCGGATAAAAAATAAACTAGACGAAATAATGAGGGAGTAGACTGAGGCAGGGGACGGTTAGTGTGAAAACAAAAACTGAGATGCACTAAAAGATTGCACACTAAAAAAGCCCTTGAAAAAGCAGCGTAAAAAAATTAATATAAAAGTAAAGGTTATCAGTTTAAAGCTGGTTGTCTCTTAGAGGACATAAGTGAGATTGCAGGATCAAACATTACGCCTCTTTGAATAAGAAGGTATATTATGTATAATATTTTTCTAGACACAGCGATGATAGCCTTTTTTTTACCTAACTTACCCTGATGTGACCAAAACCAATTAGCAAAACAAGAATTTCTGCATTTGACAGCAGCCCAAGAAACCTGACAAAGGATCGATTTAATATACGGATTTCCGTGAAGTATTTTCTTTGATTTTATCTTGCCGGCACTCTCATCATTCCTTGGCGAAAGCCCTGCCCATGAGCAAAGATGTTCAGGACTTTTGAAGTTATTCATAGGGGATGCCCCTATTTCCGCTAATATTAACAAAGAAGCGGTCAAGTCAATCCCTGGTACGGAATCCATCTTTTCTAAAGCTGAACGGTATGGTGCTGTCAGTTCTTTCATATCTTCAAGTAGATTAGCGATGCTTTTTTCTAACAGATCCAACTTTTCAAGGAAGTGTTTTAAGAGTCTGCGTTCAAATAATTCAAGTTCTCCGCATACGGCTGCATCAATCTCCTCAATGGAACATTTAACTCGTTTGCTAACTGAAGATCTAATTTCTGTAACAGTAATATGACCTTTGTCGGCAAGAAGGTTGAGAATTTTCCGACCACTGGCACCTGTGATATTACTGAGCACTGAAGATAGCTTGAACCCATGACTTTGCAGAAATTTTTCTAACCTGTTTAATAAGCGGGTTTTTTCCTGAATCTCAGTTTTGTAAGTGCGTGAATATTCCCTTAATGTACGGATTATCCTATCCGGTATAAAACTTGCCTCAAGCAGTCCATGCCTGAGGAGTGTAGCAATCCATTCAGCATCTTGAGTATCTGTTTTACGTCCAGGAAGGTTTCTCATATGGTGGGCATTAACCACCAGAAGACTTTTGAATGAGTCATAGTATTTTTCGATTGCTTCATAAACCGGACGCCAGTATACTCCTGTGCTTTCCATAGCAACATGCGGACATTCGTGCTCTTTTAACCAATTTACAAACTTAATCAAGTCAGCTTGAGTAGTCTTAAATCTTGCTCTAATAGGCTCGGGTTCATTACTTAGACCTTTTAGGATACATACTTCAAGAATATCTCGATGTACGTCAACTCCACAACAACAGAATAACAATGCTTGCATGATACATCACTCCACAAAAAATAGTGCAGGAGAATTGTCTGAAAAGAAGAAGTTTAGTGTTCGCCATCAAGTGGCAGATCGCTGTGCTCAAAGACAATTTTGACCATGTTCTAAAACCGGATTAATATCCAAACCGTCCCTCGGTCTTTTCCTGCTCTATTATTTTATCATGCATCACGTTTTCATGCGTCGCTGTGCCTATAACATGGCATGGATGTTCGAGACTGCTGAAAAAGGACAGGAGTCATCGAGACTGTAGATAGTTTACGTTCAATTTACACGTAACTTCCTACAGTCTCTCCCCATGTTAATTTACCATATAATTGCATTGGACTTTTGATTTAGCAGAATACGGCTAAACCAAAAGTCCGATATTGACAACTTTAAAGGTTAATCATTTTGATCATTTACAGTAATAACACTCACTTGAAATGTTTCTGTTATAGGTTCTCTAGATATACTGTCCCAGTCAATCTTATTAATTGTTCTATTTGAGTTACAGCCCCAATTCCAATAATCCGAACCATAGGAAACAATAAACCTATTGAGAAACTCTGTAAAACTGCAATTAATGGAATAGAAAAATTCGTCACCTATTGGTTCAATAACATACATACATTTTTCTTTTTTCTCATTAAGATTAGTAGCGATATGTAAAAATGAACCTAAACAAGTTGCTACAACAATCATATTTTTAGGATAGTCAAATGCAGTATGAAATTCCAAGATTTCGTGTGCACTACAAATCCTTGCTTCGGGATGGAGAATCATACCATTACTAACCATCAAAAACTGCTTGTAGTCATTAGGTAATAAGCTGCCCACTTTTGTCTCCAGGTCAGTGATTATTTTTTTAGTTGCAGGCTCTTGAAAAGCGAATTTATAATCTAGCAACATTCCATGATGATATACTTTGGAGTTAGTCGAATTAATATCTTTAAGTAACTCTACAATATTATTAATACTTGGTTCTCCACTAACATTTAAATCATCCAATCAAAATCATTCCTTTTCTATTATTTGAATATTCTTTAAGCATGATTAATAACCGTTCCACCAGTTAGTAACAGTTTGATGAAAATACCGAGGAAGATGTATAAGGTTTGACATATTCCCATAGGATAAAGGCCGTATATGATGGACGTCCTGTAATGTAAGGTCTAAATTGGTACCATATGTACTATCATATCATGTTTTATATAAAGTATTCAAGTTGTGCGGTCTTCGGGACGAGGGGACAGGTCTATTGTCCCTGATATCCGAATGCGATAAAAAGATGAAGGGCGTGGTAACTTTGGCAAGATATGCACGAAGAAAAAGTGAGAGTGGAATCTATCACATTATGTTGCGAGGGATCAATCGACAAGAGATTTTCGAAGATGAAGAAGACAGACAAAGGTTCATTGAAACAATAAAACACTATAAAACAGTTAGTCAATATGAAAT
>ENA-OFCE01000950-OFCE01000950.1-metagenomes-genome-assembly--contig:-NODE-950-length-16388-cov-3.634421_pt1 | contig 16388 bp, 14 predicted proteins | sample MGYA00153388_OFCE01 | MGnify analysis MGYA00153388
AAAGGCCGAACAAAAATTAACGGAAACGGAAGAAAATTTAAACCGTGTTCAAGACATTGTTTATGAACTAGAAGGACAAGTTGAACCTTTAAGAGAACAAAGCAGTGTAGCTAAAGACTTTTTACTATACAAAGAACAATTGTCTGAAATGGATATTGCTTTGATGGTCGTTGAGATTGAGCAATTGAAAGTCGATTGGGATGAAAGTAAAAAAGCAATAAATGAAAGGAGCATCTAAAAAATGAGAAAAACAAAACTATTCGAATAAATATCTTCTTCATAGGTACTGTTTTTTTAGGTGTAATTTTTTTTGTAAAGTAGCTTGTGCTTTTCTAAGTCTTCCTCACTATCAAATCTCGGCTTTAGTTTTTTAGCCGGAACCCCGCAATATATGGAATAAGGTTCTACGTCCTTAGTAACCAAAGAACCAGCAGCTATAATGCTACCAATGCCGATTTTTACGCCGCTCATAATGGTTGTGCCGTAGCCCACCCAAACATCATCCTCTATAATTGTAACATCATCAATCCCTTTCCAATTATATTCAATATCACGTATTTGCAGTGCCAATCTTATTGGGACGCCAACTTGCTGATAGTGATGATCATACCGGCCAACCAATGCAACACGATTTGCCCATATCACGTTATTGCCAATAATAACATTGCTTTCAATAAACGAGTCTCGGCCAATGTAAAAATTCTTACCGATCTCCACGTTTTGTTTTGCCCAAATTCGTACCCGAATACCGCAATAGAAACCCTCACCGATTTTGTATTTTCGGTATATTATTTTTCTTAAAAATTCGTTTCTCAGTTTTTTTAAATAACCGGTTACTATCATAACTTAGAAATATTTTCAATGGTTTGAGCTAATTCTTTACCAACTTGCACCTTTCCAAATATAATTGCTTTGGCAACGTTATTTTTTTTTATGGAAGACATTAATTGTTCCGATTTTAAAAGTTTTTGAAGAGCTTCAACTATGCTGCCGCTGTTCTGAGCTTGTACCCACATACAATTTTCGGGCTCCTTTAAAAAATCTGTCGCTGCTCTTGTTGGGGTTGTTATTACGCAAAGACCCGCCGCAACAGAATTAAATAAAGCCATCGGGAAACCTTCTGGGAAATAGGTAGGGAAAACCAAAACATCGCTGTTGGCATAATACTTTACAACCTCTTGCTCGGGTATAAAGTTGGTTAGCTTTACCTTTTGCCCGATATTTAAAGCTTTTATTTTCTCCTTGCATTCGTTTAAAGCCAATCCATCGCCAACAATAATTAGCGTAACATTGTGCTGTTTCTGTATCATTGAAAAAGCATCAATAACTTCAAAGATTCCTTTTTCTCTTATAATCCTTCCCACAAAAAGTAAAATTTTGTCTTCAGCTGGTATACTTAAATTGGCTCTAAAATCAAGATCTTCCGTAAACTGCTGAGTGCGCACTATATTCTTGGTAACAAATATCCGGTTGGCCGGAAGGTATTGAGCAGCAATTACCTTTTGTTTTTCTTCTGTAGAGAGGAACAACCAGCCAGCAATGTTTCTTTTCAAAAATGGTAGTACAATTTCACCCATAAAAAACTTTCTGGTTTGGAGTATATCAATATCCGAACCATGCGATTTTATCAAAAACCTAACAATGCCCCAGTAAAATGCTTTAAAAATAAGGATGGTGATAAAATCGCGAATGCCTGCTAAAACTTCTAAACGAGAATTAAAATAAATAATATCCGGTTTAACCCGGTAAGCTATTTTAACCAAATTAAGAGCATTTTGAATGATAATCCACAAACGACCAAAGCTGGAATCATAACCGTTTTTTGCGGCGTAATGGAAAGAATCGCAAACGTAGCCTAAATCCTGTAGAGCCGTCATTTCGTCTAAGGCAATCTCTATATGGTGCTTCGTGGGCATACTAAACAATATCCTTTTCTTGCTCATTCTAATTCGTTTTTTACTTGAATCATACGTTCTACTGCGGCATAACCGGTTACTGTGCTGCCTGCCGATACACTTTTTACCACTATGGCTCCGCAACCAATTTTTACATGGTCCATAATGGTAATTGGCCCAATGATGCAAACATTACTGCCAATATCCACGTAGTTGCCAATGATGGGCGAACGCGTGTATCCACCATCGGCCAATTGTTTATTGCCAATGGTGGTGCTTTGTCTTAAGGTACAGTTTTCGCCAATTATTACCTGGTTGGTCATAACCAAAGCCTGCCCGTGAAAAAGCGAAAGGTTTTTGCCAATCTTAACATTCCAGGGTATTTCGATACTAAAAAACCATTCTACCATAATTCTGTAAAACAACAAATAAGGAAAACCTAGATAATAATAAAGTTTTTTTGTAGCACAAAAATTTGCAATACGAAATAGCAACAGAATAATACGGCCTTTTATATTCCCTTTATTCACCTGCCAGTCCTGAAAAATAAATTCAAAAAAATTCATAAATAAAAACTTTAATGTCAACCCGAAATGTACTTTCCGTAAGGTAAACGATGTAATATGTACACCAATAATGTGCTGGCTGCCAAGCATAAAAACGTGATTATTGGAATACTTGCGATTGGATGCAAAAAGCTGTAATCTACCTTGAAATGAGACAACACACTGAGTACCAAAAAATGATTGAGGTAAATGCCGAATCCATTACGGCTAACTACATCTCTGCAAACAGTTATCCACGGGCCAAATCTGGGGTTCCAACCTTTGAGTAAAATAAAAATGCCAACGGCCATCATCATTACATTAACGGTTAAATATTCATAAAAACTTTCTGAAAATATGCCCTTTTGCCTACCTAAGAAATAGGTGCAGAAAAACGTAATCAAGAAACCTGAAACAAATAGAAGGGTTGCCCAAACCATCTTTGCAGTAGATAAAACTATTCTGTCTGCTATATAATAGCCCAAAATTAAATAGCCCATAAATCCGCCAAAGTAACTGAGGTCAAAGGAAGTATTTGCTCGGATAATTTTTTGTTGGCCAATAATTAAGGTAATCAACCAAATAATCAAAAAATAGAGTATTGCTTTATTGCTGGCAGTTTGCACCCAAGGTTTTATGATGGGGATAAAAAGGTATAAACCTATCAGCATATAAACATACCACAGGTGTGTGGCTGTACCCTGCAAAAGTTGAGTGCCTATCCAAGGGGCAATGTTTTGTAGCGAAGCCACACCTTCGTCCCTTACTTTTAAAGCCAGAAAAAAAATTAGGTAAACCAAGCTCCAAAAGATAAAAGGCGCTAAGATCCTTTTCAATCTTTTTTGGAGGAATTCTCGCAAGCCTAAAACTTGCGGCAACAATAATGCACCCGTAATCATTACAAAAACAGGAACGCAAAACCGGGAAATGGAATCGTAAAAATTAGCTGCCCACCACCCTGGTTGTGCACCTTGTTTATCAAATAATAAGAACAGAGCTGGGGCAGCAGCATGCAGGGCAATAACTGCAATTATTGCAATTGCCCTTAAATTATCTATATATGAGGCACGAGATTTATCTTTCATCTCTTAAGATCTCTTAACCACTTCCGAATTTGTTAATCTGCAATACAATTGCATGATTGAAGCGTATAATTTGGGAGAAGCAGCAAAAAGCTGATAGGCGTATTGGTGCTTTTTTCTTACCAAATTAGATTTATTTATAAACGGAGAATGCTTTTTTAGCGTAGCGGTTACGGTTTCGTAATCATTAGAGTAATTTTCTTTACCGGCCAGCAGCAATAAGTTTAGCAAGGATATATTGGCTGTTACATCAAAGGCAAAGGCTTCCGGGAGACATTTAGGGTCGGTTTTTGCAACAAGTTCATTTATTTTTGCAGAAACTTCAATGGTTTGGATATACCGGGGATTAAACCGGCTCATACTGATAGAATTGTCTCTGACGATATATTGATATTTGAGGACATTTTGTAAAACCGTTCTTTGCGATTTTATGAATGCTTTGCAGGTATAAAGTATGTCTTCATAAATTATCCCCTCAAAAAGAATGTTTTTAGCTATCTCTGCCTTGTAAATTTTGTTATTAGCACTTCTGTCCAAATCGCCTTTAAGGCAAGCGGATAAAGCTTCTTCATGATTCATGACTATAATTTCATTGCTCTCCTGTGGCATTATCGTTTTATCGGGAAATATAACCTGCATCCTGCACACAGAAATATCAGCATCATTTGTTAGTAGGTTGTTTATAAGAAGCTCGTACATATCCGGTTCAATGGTATCATCGCTATCTATAAAACCAATGTAAATTCCTTTTGCAACCTTTAAGCCAGCATTTCTGGCGATTGATGCGCCTGCATTTTTTTGGTTGATAAATATTACTCTATTATCAAGATTTTGATAGTACTTGCACTTTTCTCCGCTACCATCGGTAGATCCGTCGTTTATTAAAATGAGTTCGAAATCTGCAAAGGATTGTTGAAGGATTGAATGAATGCAAGCATCCATATACTTCTCTTTATTGTAAACAGGCACTATGATGGAGAGCTTTGGCATAATTATACCTTTTTGGGATTAAACGATTTGTATTGATTGATAAAAGATTTACTACCGTCAGAAAATAGTAAAGCAAAAGAAACCAGCATTAATGCAACTATGAAACCACCAAAAACCAGGTATGCATTGGCTTGCTGAGAAACATAAGCGTACCCAACAATAAAGCCAACCAAGGCTCCATAATATTTTAAAACGTGGCTTATGCTAGTTATGCCCTTTTTTAGGAGAACCCAATCTTGCAAGGCATGAAAAACTATGAATGAAAAAAAGATAGAGTAATTGATAGTGGTAAGCGATCTTAAAAAATATAAACCTATGAAACAGGCCGCAACGTTTGCAACCAAGCTGACGATGTTACACCACATATCCATTTTTTCGAGTCCCATTGCCACTATTATGTTGGCTTGTAACAAAACGGTAGGCAACACCAGATAGGTAAGAAACATTTGTTGCAAACATAAAGTTGCGCCTGGGTAACTATTACCAAAACCCAAGGGAACAATTAAATGCGCAAAAGAAAATATAAAGGCATAGCTTACGAAGGATACCACACTGTATATTAAGAAAAGATTTTTGTACAAACTTTTTAACGCCGTAAAATTACCCGCGTTGAAGTACTTTATGAATTGGGGATAAACTGTTGCCGATGCAATAATTGGTAAAACTTGTACAATATAGAAAATACGGAAAGCTATTTCATAATCGGCAACATCTGTTAAAGTCAATGCTTTAGATATTATGATGTTGGCTATTCGCCAGTAAATGATGGAAATACTACCAATGATGATAAACTGCCAATTTTTTATAATCAATTGCTTTAAGTCTGAAAGAGAAACTTGTACCCTCCAAATCAAACCGAAATTAATGGAATTGGAAGTGCCCAACTTGAGGAAAAGCCCCACCGTAACTATCCTCACTACTATCATTAATATAGAAAGAATAATGGCAGAAAACGGTTGCACAAATAATAAGCAACCTACCAACAGTTTCAAAAAACCATCCATAACTAATATTGATGCTGTTTTTTTCTGCTGAAATTCGGCAATGTTCAAGCTTTTTATGGCATTTATCAAATTATCAAATATAATGTTGGTACCCAATATGATACAGAGTAATTTGATTTGCCCATCTGGATATACCAAGTAGGCTAATGCGATGTTGATGATATAAAAAATTACCCCCAAGGCGGTTTGGGTCTTCAAAAACCTACCGGTGAAATCTATCTTATTTTCTTCCGTTGCATATTCGCGGATGAACCACTGCCCCAAACCCATAGATGAAAAGGCTGCTACCACTTGGTAAACTGTTGTCGAAATCAAAAACTCAGCAAAAACACTGGGTTGATATTTACGTGCTACAATCACAAAAAACAGACTTACGAACACTGTTTGGAGAATATTTGAAAATATGCCCCAAGAGCTGTTTTTGATCAACGAAGAGTGGGTTAGGTTAGATTTCTTAATCAGCCAGCTCATTATTATAATCTTTATGTGGATAAACAATAATCAGGATAGCCATACTCGCCACCATTATCAAAATCCTGTTATCGTAAATAGAAAAAACGGTATTAAATGCAACTAAAAAGCTCACCAACGATGCCATAAAAAAGGTTATGCGTTTATCATATATATCTTTAATCTGAAAAACAAATCCCTTTACTAAAGGCACCAATACAAACAATGCATAAATGCCGAAACCTATAAAACCTAATTCAACCATTATTTTGAGGTAACCGTTTTCTGGTTGATCAAAATAAACCAAGGTTCCATCCGCAATTTCTAGATATTGGTTTTGAGCATGTCGCATCACGTAATTTTTGTAATTGCCCGAACCAATACCTAAATAGGGATGTTTTTTAGAGATATCAAACGCCTCAATCCATAGAGATTGCCTGAAGAGATAATCTTCTGATAAATTTTCGGCTCGGTCAAAAACTCCATGTTTCGGAGTAATAACAGTCATGACTGCAATTGCTATAATTACAAGAATGGTACCGTAGATGCGATATTGTTTAGCTGCCAAAAAGAAGATGACAACCATACCTACTATTAACCCGCCGAGTGAAGATCTACTACCTGCCAACAAAATTGCTACAAAGGCTAAAACAAAAACAAAATAACTGATTAAACGAGATTGTTTGCTGGCATCTTCTTCTATATACAGAAATAAAAAACACCCCATAGCTAAAAATTGCCCATGTGCTTGCGAATCAAAAAAAACACCTGGATAGCGTATAACCTTAAATACAGGATCTATTGTATTGGTTGCCAAGGCCGGGTAAAAAGTAAACTTTAAGCCCACGATTACCTGTATAATCAAGAAAGCCAAACAAGTTAAATAACTCAATTTTAAAGCCTTGATAGCTCTTGAATTAAACTGTGGGTCTTTTAGACTCTCAGTAATAAAAAACCGACCGAAAATGAATATGGGAATAGCTTTAATTATGTTGAGGTATGTTTTTTCAGGAAACTCCGATGCAAGCCCGCCAATGAGCATGATTATTATCAGCAAGAAAAATAAAATCAGGTAAAAATTATTTTTTTTGGGAAGGCTTATGGTAGTAAAATCTTTAAAGAGAAAAACCAAGCTGTAGAAACATACGGCATCAAAAGTTTTAAAACCTCCCCAAGCTTCCTGTGTAACTTTTAAGTCCATCAAAGGCAACATAGAAAGTATAAAAAGCAAACAAGACTGAACCGTGTTTCCTCTATATGCGATGGTGATTATGAATGCCAGCATAGTTAAGGCTGGCAATAAAAATATTAATTTATCAAACATTTAAATCGGTATATATTTCACCAAATTGAAAAAGTTATTAGTTTGTAAACACTTTAAAACCTGCTCACAAACAAATTTAAAGACTTGTTGAATGCAGGTTTGTTACTTTCTGCCAGGTAATAGCTGTTGTCATAATTGTATCCGTACCCATATCTGGCTTTCTGTATCCCGTTAAAAACAATGTTCATATTAGGAAGCTTATTGCTTTGATAAACGTCTTTTATATAGGATAGTTCGTCCATACCTGTATAACCTTGTCTGATAACGTACAAACTAACGTCAACAAACCTTGCAATAATCATTGCATCTGTAACCAAATGTAATGGCGGACTATCAATCAATATATCGTCAAAATTCTCCCTTAACCAAGTTATCATCTCTACCAAACGTTCCCTTTCCAAAAGTTCTGAGGGATTAGGAGGAATATGTCCGCTATTTATAATCGATAGATTTGGAATATCTTGATAGGGCACCACAATATCTTCCATAGCAATATCAGAAGACAAAAAATCACTGACCCCCATATTTTCTGTCGGACTGTTAAATATGCCCGATATTTTAGGTTTGCGGAGATCCATTTCCAAAATAACCGTTTTACGTCCCGATAACGCCAACGATGCCGCAATGTTAGAGCTCACAAAACTTTTCCCTTCGCCAGAAACACTGGAAGTAAGCAGGGTAACCCTACCTCTACCTTTTTTGTTGTTATGCAGATAATGCATGTTGGTTCTCAATGCTCTAAACTGCTCGCCCACCATTTGGTGCTTATTATCCAATACCACAATGTCTTTAGACAAGTCATCATAAGATAGCTCTCCCAAAATAGTGATGTTCATTGCATTCTCAATATCCCTTTTACTAGTAATTTTGTTGTTAAAAGAATTCCTGAAATAAATTACGAGGAAGGGCAGGCCTAAACCCAATAATAGGGCAATAGACAATATCAGCGGGATGCGTGGCCATTTAATATCTCCCACATTTGCATTATCTACCACACGTGCATCCGCCAGGGTGGATGCATAGCTTAAAGATAGTTCCTCGCGTTTCTGCAACAAATACACATACAAATTTTCTTTGATAGATTGTTGTCTTTTCATGCCCACAAATTGGCGTTCCTGACCAGGAATGTTTCTTATGGAAGATTCAAATCTGTTATTAAATGATTCAAGTTCTGATTTTGAATTGGACAAGGATGATTTTATGCCTTGTATAGATTGCCTAATTGAAGATTTTGTGATGCGAATTTGTCTTTCTATCGGCTCAAAGACCGGATTGGTTTCCGGGGTTGTTGCCATTAAAGCTACCCTTTTCAATTGCAATTGAGCTAAATTCTCTATGGAACTATTTAATGCGGGGTCAGAAATGCCAATTGTGGCTGGCGGGTTTTCAGTGTTTGAAGTGGAGTTGAGATATCTTTCGATACCATTGATAACGTTGAGCTGAACATTCACTTCATTCAGTTTGTTGTCATTGAGTTGAACGTTTTCCAGATACACCTTGGATTGGGAGTTGATATCTGTTAATCCTTGGCTACTTCTAAAACCTTCCACTTCTCTTTCGGCAGAATTTAATTCTCCGGTTAAGGATGCCAAACGTTTATCAATAAATTTAATGGTGCTTTGTGTAGTGCGTTTCTCTTCCGATGAGGTTTCTAAATTGTAGGCCTTGATGAGGTTGTTCAGCACATCTTTACCTCTTTCCGGAACTTCATCCGTTAAAAACAATCCTATTGTAGGTGCAGACTTGTCTAATAAATGGGCATCTATTGATTTGGAATAATTAATTGCAACCTGTTCGGGGTTGGCTAAAGATACGGTGACAACGGTTCCTACAAATTCGTCTATAAAAGCTTTCGACTGTAACTTCCAAACGCCAAAACTGCTTTTAATGGGGGTGTTAAATTTAAAAATTTCAGGACTTTTGCCGAAGTTTTGAATTTCGAAAGTTTCCTTATCTTTTATTAAAACATTAATCCTTGTATCAAAAGGCGCTTTGTTAGCTTTAATCAAAATAAAAGATAATGGCGAATCTTTATAAAGGTCTATAGTTTTGAAATCTCTTTTGACAGAGTAATTTGTGGCTAAATTTAAATCCCTAACTACCCTGTTCATTAATTTTTTAGACCTCAAGATTTCGATTTCTGCTTCGGCAATTTTTGGAGAACTGGTTTGATCCAATTCTTGCAATGCAGATTTTTCTCGGGGAGATTTTTTTTCATCTTTTACCAAAATTGTGGCAGAGACTTCATAAACAGAATTAACCGTTTTAAGATAAATGTACGACCCAGCGAAAGCCATTAACAGCCCTGTTAAAAAAAGTGGCCAATGGTACAGGTATTTGGATAGCACAGTTTTCAAATCTGTAAACTGGCGCAATTCTGCTTTGTTGTTATCGGTCTGATTTGCGGTCATGTCTTATCTTAAAATAGAGTAAGAAATAGCCAACAGCGATAAGGCAGAAATTATCAAACTGGCGTTACGGTATCCTGTATCAACGTTAGCCAGTTTAAGTTTGCTTGGCTGTACAAACAACAAATCATTGTTTTTCATATAGAAATAAGGAGATTGGAACAATTTTTTTGAGGTAAGATCTATGGGGATATATTCTCTTTTTCCATCTCTCTCTCTTACTAATGTTATATCATCCCGCTTGGCGGTAACATTAAGATCGCCGGCCAAACTTAGGGCTTCGGTAATGGTCAATCTTTCGCTAGGGCTAGTGTAAATGTTAGGGCGCATAACATCGCCCAAAACGGCAACTTTAAAATTTAGGATGTTTACGGTTACGGTTGGTTCTTTCAAAAATGTTAATAGCTTTTGTTGCAGTTGCTGGGCAAACTCGCTATTGGTTAAGCCAGAAACTTTCATGTTACCAACCAACGGCAATTTAACTTCTCCAAATTTATCAACCGTGTAACCATAATTGGTGTTAGTAGGTGTAGTGCCTGCATTTTGCAAGTTATTATTGAACACCGATGATGCTTCCGGGTTTAAACTTTGAACAGTTAAGGATAACTGATCCAAAGGTTGTATGGTTAAAGATGAATAGTTGTTGATAGATTCACTGGTAACCTGAGAGCGGTTTAAATCTTGGAAGTAAGGTATTTTTTTGTAAGAAGTGCATGATGATAATACAAAAAAAAGGGTAACGGATGCCAATGAATATTGGACGCTTTTAACAGCGGGGACGTAGATGTAAAGTTTCATATTCTAATAGATTAAATGTTAATAATTGATTAATAAGCGTTTTCTTCTCCTTTGAAAATATTGATTACTGTAAGGAACATGACTTTGATATCCAGCATGAGCGACCAATTTTCCATATACCATATATCCATTTTCACTCTTTTTTCCATTAAGTGATGTTCCTTGGTTTCTCCGCGGTAGCCGTTTACTTGCGCCCAGCCGCTGATGCCCGGTTTTAAGAATTGCCTAACCATATATTTGTCAATGATTTCGCGATAGGTTTCTGTATGGGCCAGCATATGTGGCCTGGGGCCAATGATGCTCATATTGCCAAACAACACATTGATGAATTGCGGAAATTCATCCAGACTGCTCTTTCTCAGGAAGCGCCCAATCGGAGTGATTCTGTCATCGTTCACGGTAGCTTGTTTAGAGTTGCTGCCTAAATTGATACGCATACTTCTAAACTTATAGCACAGGAAAGGCTTGTTATCTCGGCCTGTACGTAATTGCTTGAACAATACGGGCCCGGGACTTTGTAGCTTGATCATCAAAGCTAGAATTGGGTAAAGCCAACTTAATATAAATACAACCACGGAGAAGCTCACCACAATATCAAACAAACGTTTTTTTACCCTATTTTCAATGTTCTCTAGCGGTTCGTTACGGGCGCACAATACTGTGAAATCGCCCATTTTCTCGAATTTAAAATTAGCCTCGGCACTGCTCAAATCAGGCACAAATTTTAAACGAACACATTGTTTTTCCCCCTCCTTTATCAAATCGGTCAGGTCATCCATGTGATAGGGATCTATTGAAACAAAAACTTCTTCTACACCAGAGCTGGCAGCTTCTTTAAGTTGTTGAGCTGCCCAAGGAAGTGTAAGGGTACCATCATTACCTACATAAGATTGCGATTTTTCGCCCAAAAAACCCACGAAGTTTAGGCTACTCTGTTTTTTTAGATACGATGCTAATTTTGTTGCGCCGCCGTTAAGGCCCAAAACTGCTACCGCTTTCCGAATATCATAGTTTTTAATCAAGATAGACTGAAAAGCCGTTCCGGTAAATCTGCTCAGAACAAAGCCGAGTATTAAAAGCACGTTAAATGAAATAAGATAAAGCTTTGGGAAATCGTTTTGATTGGTAGAAAACAAGTAAAACACGAACAGAAAAATGTGTAAGATTATGCTTCTCCACGTTGATCTATAAATAAGTTCGACCTTATTTATAGTGCAGTCAGAATACAATCCAAAAATACCTGTAGAAATTACCCATATAAGTGTGCATATCAAAAAATTGCTTTTATAGATATTCGGGTCAAACGGAGAACCGTATTTGTTGGTTAGGTAAAATGCTAAAAAGAAGCAAAAGTTAACCAAGACTAAATCGCTCCATGCTAGCGTAAACCGTAGTAAATATAGATACCGTGTTTTCATATCATCACAAATAAATTTTTTAAGAAGATGTATCTTTATAGCAATCAGGAGATTGCGATAAAAATTAAGTAGATAGTTTTAAGGTGTTTCCAACTACTGTGCCAAATAGATTGGGCAACAAAAATGTTACAAACTAGAAATGGGAGCTTAAAAAATTTATTTTAAAGGAAAAAATAACAAAACATAAATAACAAAATCACCAAAATATTTCCTAAAATGAAAAGAATAATGTTAATAGATTTAGGCTTGCTTTTTTTAAAAGACTTGTATACAGGTAATTTATCTTTGATATTTTGAATAGTGCTATGCTCATCAAGCTTTGTGGAAGGCTTGTGCAAATCATAAACATTTTGCGGAAAAATATTTTTTTTCATTCCAATTAATCTTTACGGCAACTAAACGGTTTTTATGAAAGTGCCCTACACATTTTCATAACAGTTAATACTTATAAACAATTATATAAATTTATACTTAAAATTCAAGTGCTTATTTAACTAATTGAACTAATATGTTTTAAAAAGAAATAAGGGGGTCAATATTCGTACGCACCAATATCTGTGAACCGGCGCTTGGGTCTTTTTTTAGTTTCAAAATCGGTTTTGCTACCGTAATAAGTTGCTCCCCTGTCTATTGCAGGGCTATTTTGTTGTAATTTAAAATTTGCAGATAAATTATTTGATGGAGTAATGAACATTGGGTTTTCATTGTCTAGACATGTGCTGTTTGTTATTTTTATTTTTATTTGTTTGGGATAAGAGACATTAAAATGAAGATTGTGTATGTATGCCAAACGCTTGTTTTGATAATTTGAGTTGATAACGTTTAGAGAATCGGACACCAGTATATTGTTCATTATTTTGATGTTGTTGCTTCGGCTGGCCAAAATTTGCCCGGCATTCAATTCGCTGCTTTTTGAATTGCAATAAGCCGTGTTGTTGATGATGTTTACATTATCACTTAAATAAACATGAATTCCGGTACCTCCATTAAACCAACAAACATTGTTTTCTACCAAAGTTTGTCCGGTATATTTCCCCAATGTCGAGTGGTTTTGTTGATTTAAGAAATCGTCAATTACTATCCCATTGCCATCGCTCACAGAGCATATCTGTATCCAGGGAATTAGGTTTTTATTGTTGTAACATTTGTTTCTACGGATGATATTATGATAACCCTTAGCAAAATCGAAATTCTTAAATTGATAAAGGGAAATGCCGCTTGTACCAAATAAAGCGTACCAACTATTGTTGTAAACTATATTGTCTTCAAAGATTATATAATCTGCCCGCGATGCGCTTATTCCGCCTCCGCCACAATTGTAAACGGTGTTTTTGGAAACCCTGATATGATGATTGTGTTTCTGCCCGGTAGAAAATATGGCTATGCCATTGCCATTGTATTCAGGACTGTAATTCCCTTTCCGATTTAGGCAACTTTTAGGTTGCTTGAGTGCTCGTGGCAAGCTAACCTTCGTATTATTTCCTTCAACCTTAAAGCCGTTTATAACTATATAACTCACACCGTTGCTAATGGAAAAACCTGCCCAGCCATTAAATTTTATCTTGGGTTTGTGGCCCGGGTAATTAGTATATACAATAAATTTATTTTTTGTTCCACTGTGTGGGATGGTCACCGCATTACAAGTAGGGCAATCGTTGGTATAAATACCGTTCATTACAAAAACTGTATCTCCGGGCTGTGTAAGCTCAGCAGCATCCTGTATGGTAGGTTTTGGATACTTCGCACTTATTCCTTTATAAGTTACTTTGCCATATTGCGAACTCACGTAGTAATTTTTGGCAACCGAATTACTGCAGCAAATAAACAGAAACAAGAAAGAAAATATCCTCATTGGGTTGGATTGGAAAAATGCTGAGAATTAAATACACCTAATTTAGTATTAAAAAATAATGGGTGCAAAAATTTATTTTAATAGGCGGAGGCCTAGGCAACTTACCGGAATACCTTTATCAAATACCTAAGCAGACGAGTGGTTACACCACCTTTTCTACGACTTAAAAACTTTTTGATAAGTTCAAAGGCTACCTTATTTTCCTTTATCTCGGATGGAAAAAATTCTACGGGATTTTTATTGATGAATACTGAATATGTTTTTTCGATATTAGAATGCACGCCCGTACCGTCATGTCCAATATTATGAATCAATGATTTTGATGGGTTGAGCGTTAAACCACCATTTAAGAAAATTGATGCATACCAACGAATGGCCCATGAGTTGTTCTTGCCTTTTTTAAACTCCAGCATTTGTTTCCAAAAATTCATAGTGCCATCAATGGAGAAATCTCTTACTTTTTCTTTGGTGAAACGTTGCATCAAATCAGCAATATCCGGATTAAAGTTTACCCAAGCCCGCTCCCAAGTTGCCCAGCCCCAACTGTGTGCGGCACGATATAAAAAGGTATCGGGCAACTTATCTGCACCAGCCAACGGATACATGTAAGCACTGATGTGCATTACTTTTTCCTCATTTTCGTAATGCTTTAAAGCATCATTAAAATATTTTAAAGTGTAAGGCGAACTCAACAAATCATCCTCAAAAACAATGACTTTGCCATAATCTTTAACTAATTGGCTAACCCCCGAAATAATGGAATTGGCCAAACCCAGATTTTCATTGCGTTCTATAATTTTGATGGTTTTAAAACCTGAAATAGTTTTTATCAACTCTCTAACCTCATTTACCGCTATTTCATCAGACTTACCCTTGGCGGCATCAGAAAAAACGTACAGCCTACTTTCATCGGCCAGCAAATTTTGCTGAAGAAACTTTAGCGTTCTTCGCGTATGCTCGGGCCGGTTATAAACAAAGAGGGCGATGGGGGCTAAAGCTGACATATTAAAAATTACAATATTTCTGCAAACTCTTCAGGTGCTTTCAAATTCAGGTATTCAACCCTGTTGTCAAGCAAATCTTGATAAGTAAGTTGGCTAATTTCCTCCTTTGAAAAAGTAAAGGTTTTGTCGGGTGTGCCTTTTCTAACCATTCCTATTCCGTAATCGCAGTCAAAAACCATTACCTGCACATCTTTTCTTTCGGTGCGGATATGCATTATGGCTTTCCAAACATCTCCATTCCATTCGCCAGTCCAGTTTGGTGGATTGGTAGCACGAACTTCCGCAGGAGACATTCCCCTTAAAGATGCAGTCTCCGTCGGTGGGTTACAATCATGCAGCAAGATTATGCCACCTTCGTTCAGATATTTTAAAGAATTTTCTATATCAATAACTACTTGTTCGTACAGATGTAGTCCATCGATAAAAACGACATCTAATCCCCCAATTTTTTTTAAGTACTGAGCTTTTTTAGAAAAAAAATCGTCGCTGGTTAATTCAAAATATCGATTGTTGAAATTCGAGAAATTTTTGATGTAAGCTTTCACTCCTTTGGTGATTTTGATGATGAAATTGGGGTCAACAGCAATCTTCTTATCAGCCTTTATTTTAAAAAAACACAAACCTGTTTGTACGCCAATCTCCAAATAATTTACGGTTGCTTTATGTTTTTTAAATGCATTGATGGCTTGCTGAATTAAGTCAAATCTTTTTATATCGCTCATTGTTAAAAATTATTGGGGTTAGCTTTTCCTAATCTTCCGTTTAGGCCATCATCCACAGCTTGTCTTAATTTTTGATAAGCTGTTTTTTTATTAGACAGTTTGCTAATTATACGCAATTTTAGTAAAAATAAGGCCTTGTTCAGTTTAAAAATAAATTTATTGTTGATGGTATGTTTTGAGTAAAAGTACATTCTGTTTCTAACGTGGTAATATGTTCTAAAATTCCATAAATCCAATAGTTGTGAGCGGAACATCTTTTTTTGATAAGCAATTCCCTGAGATTTATCCACATCATTGATTTTTGCTTCCGGTATGAGCCAGATAGTTCCACCAGTAGAAGTTACCCGATAGGTATATTCAGAATCATCTACGTATAAAAAGAATTGCTCATCTGGATATCCAATTTTTTGAATCATATCTTGATGCATAAATAATCCGCCGTAAGGCACATAAGGCATTTTTACAGCGTTTTCAAAAGTACCTTGGCTTTCAAATTTATCTAGTAATTTGTTGTATTGATTTTTAAAAATCCTCAACAAATGGAAACCCATAAAATTATCGGGAATCATATAATACCTATTAGGATTTTCTCCCTTGGCAATTTTAATATGTTGCTTCCTATCAGTACGCAAACAAAACAGGGCTTTAGCAGCATTTGAGCCTTCAATATTATCCCAGCGTGCCAATAAGGTATTCATAGCATTTTTATCGAGCACGTTATCATCATCCAAAAGCAGAACAAAATCTGCACTCGTTTGCGTGTGGGCATAACTTAAACCAGTTTTATATCCCATTGCTGAACCCGAGTTTTCTTTCTGTTTCAAAACGGTGATTTTAGAATCGGCAAAAGCCAAAATTTCACTTACGGAAAGTGGGAAAATGAAATTGAGCCTGAA
>ENA-OFCE01000951-OFCE01000951.1-metagenomes-genome-assembly--contig:-NODE-951-length-16382-cov-6.744411_pt1 | contig 16382 bp, 13 predicted proteins | sample MGYA00153388_OFCE01 | MGnify analysis MGYA00153388
AACTTCAAAGTCTTACCTATCGCTATGGTGGTGACAATGTCACACGTGTGGGTACCTCGAATACCTGCATGAGCCGTCCGGTGTTCCACCACTGGACGGTCACGGCAACTTTTAATTTTCCCGTGTTTACATTATATCACCTTACTGGTAAATGTTGCAATAGGTTTGTTTCCCATCGGACATATTTTTCCTAAAAGAGTTTTACAACTGCATCCTATGGTTTTGTCATCCAAATCGGCTGGAGGGTCGAACAGAAAACACTGTCTCCAATCACTCTATAGGCGCCATAAGGATTCTTCCTGTTCCACGGTACACATTAACAAACCCTTCCCCTGAAACAGCGGAACCAATCAGGCTTTTACTGGACTTTTCAACTCTAAAATCCAGGGAGTCAGACCATGCGATGGCATAGTTTCCATCAATTCTAACCTCATCATTATCAAGTACAAACTCTATAAGCTCATCTCTTGGCACGGGACTCTCCAATACAGCAATTCCTTCACCTTTAAGACATAAGTTAAATAATCCTTCTTTTCCCAGTACCGCTGAAGAAAGATTCGTTCTGGCTACTACCTTTTGTTGAACTCTTGATTCACAAGCAAGAAAAAGCCCATCATCCAGTACGATTCCGCCCCAGTCGGAAACCTCTTCAAGTAAAATATGTTTATATGTAGGTTCTAACATTAACAAACCATTTCCCTGATATTTAGGTTTAATTGCGGATTCTTTTGTAACTTTGGAAGATAGAGCTTTACCAAACAAATCACCCAGTCCTTTAACATCAGCAGCCATGCTAACAGCGCCCGAAGTCCATTGCATTGCTCCTGCACTGATGGTATAAGCATTTCCTTTTAATTCAATTAGGACTTGCCTCTTTCTAACATTCATTTCCGATGCAAAGTAGGCAGCCATAGCATTTGCAGCATTTACGCTCAAATCTTTCTTATACTCCAGGACTTTATGTCTCCTTTTTCTGCTATCACTTCTATGTTTTTATTTTCATAGAGATTTTTGCATATTACCATTTTAATTCCCCCCATTTATATACATTTCCATATACTATAATTATACATTTTTATGCATTTTTGGTCAAATAGTTCTATGATATCTAACCACTAACAGTTTAAAGTGCATGATACAGCTTACAGTTCTATGCCCGTGAAATTTTTAGCTTTGCTTTATTAGCGTTTTTACTATCGTATTGATGAAAATCGGTTTAACCGCATCATATGTTTTGGCTCAACTTGCGTTTTGCTTGTTTTCATTTCGGTACGCATATTCTTACGAAACTGTAAGACAACTCCTTTCTTTGTAAGTATGCAGTCATAGAGTAACGAGCTTTCTATAGTTATAATTAATTTATGTGTAATAAAATCCAATAGAATGAAAAGGAGAAATTTTTTGGACAATACTAGAAAAAAATACTTGTATTTATTAGTACTGTCATTTTACTAAGCTTGCCTATCTATATCATGGTTATAGGATACAAAGCGCAAAATGATCTCTATGCAATTTTATTGATGTGGGCACCCGCTTTTGCAGCATTTATTACAAAGCTAATTTTCGACAAGAACCTAAAAGACCTGGGGTGGAAAATAGGAAAAATACGATATATAGTAATCAGTTATTTTCTCCCTCTTATGGCATGCCTCTTTGTATACTCTATTGTTTGGCTTATTGGAGTGGGCGGTGTTGATGTTTCAGAGCTTCAAAATGGAGGTATTTTATCTTTTATAAGCAATTTTGCCATTGGAGTATTAGTAAGCGGCTTGCTTGCAACCGGTGAAGAAATCGGTTGGAGAGGATTCCTTGTTCCGGAACTGCTGAAAGAATTTTCCTATGCTAAAACATCGGTACTTATGGGTATCATATGGAATTTTTATCATTATCCACTGCTTTTATTCAGTGATTACAATAATGGCACTTCTAACCTTCTTTCTTTTGTCTTCTTTACAATTACTGTTATTTCCATCTGTTTTATAACCACCTGGACGCGGCAAAAATCCGGAAGTCTATGGACCGGTGTCATGTTTCATACCAGCCATAACCTATTTGTTCAAGGTATTTTTGACCAAATCACAGTGGACTATGGAAAAACTAAACTAATTACCACGGAGTTTGGTCTGGGTCTTGCTGTTGTATATACACTCTTGGCTTTTTATTTTATCAAGCAAAGAAACAAGTTGAATACGATACAAACAGCAGAGATTGCCTAGGCCTGATTTATAATGAGATATCTCCCCCCCTTACAGGTCAAGCCTTCAAGCTTGACCGTTTCTCCGGTGGATAGTCCCGGATACGCCAAAAGGAACCGCATTGAAAATAAGGATCAATTGAGTTCCTTTTTTGAAATCCTACTTTTATGGATTCCACAATTTCTTCTGGATTGCCGGAACCTCCGTGAGGAACAAGGGAGGATGTCTACAACCACCCTCAACCCTTTTTTCTACGGCTCCGTGAAGTACCGGGAGTTCTTCTACTGATTTGCAGGCGCAAGAGAATGAGAACCATAGCCAGGAATAATACCAGCATTACCGAGGTGCCTGCCAGGGCAAACAACAGCGAGCTCTTATTGGCCGTCACACTTTGTATCAACGAGGGCTTCTGATCTGTGATGGTATTCTTCTGGAACTGGTAGGACTTCGTCTTTCCCTCACTGTCCACCAGCACACAGTCATTTTTCAAATTCCAGCTCTGTTTTTCATTGCTGACCAGATTATTGATCCTCTGTAAAGCGGCGTCATTGGGTCCGGTTAAAACCAGCAGGGCCCTGTTGCGGGCATAGGGTGACCGAAGCAGCTGCAGGGTTCCAATGGACTTTGCATAGTCCGTTGAAAGTATCAGCTTCTCATTGGTGAGGAGCTTCGAGCCATCTTCACTATATTTAAAATAAAGCTGTTCGTTGATGGATGAAATCACACGGTTGGTGGAGGGCATTCCGGCGGTTATGATGTTATAATCCGCATCCTTTTCCGAAAATTCACCTGCTTTGCAGACCTTTAGCTTTCCGTAAGCATCCGCTTTCTTTCCGTAGAGGGCAACGGTGCGTCCCAGCAGTGTCAGTTCACTCACGGAGGGGTTTTCCGACACGACGAGAAGAACATCGTTGAGCCTGCCGTTTTTTTGAAATGGCGCAGGTCGGTTGTCAAACCGCAGCTGGGTATCATTCTCCGACGGAAGAAAAAGTGAAGAATTTTGCGTAATGTAGGCCCAGGGCATTTCGTCCTGCCGGGGGGTGCAGATCAGGTCGGCGATCTCCAAATCAAAGGCAAAAACCATTTTTCCTGCATTTGTACCCACTACGTCGGCAGGCACGAAGAAGGTCAGTTCATCCGCGTCCGCATGTTCCAGGGTAAGCTTTTTGCTGCCAATGGGGATATCCCCCCAATATACCGTAAGCATGGAGCGTTTGAAATCCAGATTCTTACTGTACCGGAAGTTCAGCGAAACCTTTCCTGCCGAGGACAGCGTATAATCACCGGAAACCGGTAAGAAAAGCGTCCTTTCCTGGCGGAACGGTCCCACAAAGTTTAATCCTCCACCGGTCATTCCCTGCACCGTATACCGGTCGGCATTCATATCATTCAGCTGCTTCGCAGCAGATTTGACGTCGGCAGTTCCTTTTTTAACCAATGCCGCATTTCCTTTTTCCTGGTACACACGCTCACCATCGGCCAGAAGGTGAACCGCCTCCATCAGGCAGTCTGCATCTTCTGAAACAATAATCAACAGCGGCTGGTTTTTATCGTCATTGACGAACAGGATCAATACTTGCCCTCGAAGCTGGTCCTGGTAGGGTTGTACGTGTTTTTGCAGTTCCTGGGGCAGGTCCTTGCTTAAGCCGATAAAAATTCTATTTTTAAAATCACCAGCCTGTACATCCTTCCATGAGCCCACGGTAATCTTGTTATCCTGCACGGTTTGGCTGCTTAAATTGGACATAATAAACATAGCCGCAGCCACCTCTTCATTTTGCGATGGATCAGAGATGGCAATGGCTGTATCACTGCCTGTCGGATTCAGCGCAGATATAAAAGGGTACGGATAATAGTCGATCCGGTTATTATGAGGCTTGACTTCATAGCCGATTTGCACACCGGAAGCTTCACTGATGGTAATCCAGCTTGCATTGCTGAAGTCGTCGATACAGCCCGCTTCATCAAACAAGCGGGCATAACCGGAAATCTCCAGGAAATTGGACCGGTTCTCCGCATCGTTTTTCAGCAGCTCTTTTGGTATCAGCACATACAATGCTTGCGCTTCATTGGTATAGGCCACCTGGCAGGAATAAAAGGGCTGCTTGTTAATGGAAAAGGTAAGGGAGCAGGGTGCACCCTTAATAAGCTGGCTTACCCTGTAATCAATCTGGACACAGGCATACTGGGCATCCCAATAGGTGGGCAGCGTAAAATAAAGCTCTACCGAAGAGTAAATGCCATGCAAGGTTTGCGGCGAGCCCCATGTAAAGTCTGAGGTATGGGAGGCTTTGGGCAGCGTCGGTTTTACCGATGCCGGCCCATTTTCCTTGGGTACTGCTGTTACACCGGAAGGCGGAACATTTGTATTCTTTCCGGCATCAGGAGAAGCCGGATTTGACACCGGGTTCCCATTAAGTGCGCCTTTATCCGGCGCGGCATACACTGACTGCGGTTTGATCATCGCCGTCAGAAGGCATATACCCAGTAACACAATAAGGACGGGCGAGGCATGATTACCCTGAAAAGCCCGTAACAATGAGGAAAAAATATTTTTGCCGCACCCGAGTATTTTACTGCTATACTCTTTTCTGCTTATTTTCATGTATACCTCCGATGTTTTTAACTGCTTACTTCTATCGAACGCTCAGTTTTATACCATTTTACTTCACGATTAAGGGCAGCGTCTTTTATATTCTGTATCACTGCATTCAAAACTACGATCACCCATAGTTTGGAGTAGGTAAACAGCATCAGAAGAATTAAAAGAGCAGACTCCATGTTAAATTCATTTCTCTCCACCGCTAATGTAATCAATACATTCAATACAAACAGCAAAATCGCCATTCCCCACAGGAGGGTTGAAAAGCTGCCCAGGGTAACATGGGCAAAGCCCAATACCGAAAGGAAGAAAATGGCATCCGAGCATACCAGTGAAGAGATCATCAAAACGTACACCGCTGCATAGTAGATAACATCCAGGCGCATGGCGCCGGCGGATTTATCGAAGGCATACTTGAAGTTTTCCTTCAGTACATACAAGTTCCCCTTTGCCCAACGGGTCCGCTGTTTCAGCCATATGCGAAGCAGCTGGGGCTCCTGCTCCCAGGTGACTGCGAGAGGCATAAACTTTATCTGATACCCCATACGGTAGATACGAAAGCTGACCTCCGTATCCTCCGACAGGGCTTTTGTGTCCCATCCGCCGATGGCATCCAAAATACTTCGGCGCACGACAAAATTAGTGCCTGGAATAGTGCATAGCTTGAAGAAAAACCATCGCCCTGCCTGGTTCATACACTGGTGGGCCAGGGTTTCGATATTTACAAAACGTGTCAAAAGGGATGCATTGCGGTTGCGTGTCCGGAACTTTCCGATTACCGCACCCAGCTTGTCCTCTGCCATAAGATTTTCCACCAGCAGGGTAAGCGCATTGGGCTCCGGCGTGTTATCGGCATCATACACCGCGATTACCGTTCCGCTGGCCATGGATAATCCAATGTTAAGGGCATTGGATTTCCCCTTCCCGCCTACGATGGAATTCGTATTGATTACAATCATCTTACGGTCCGGATTTTTTTCCTGGATTTCTTTCAGCACCGCTGCCGAATCATCGGTAGAATTGTCGTTAATTACAATAATTTCGTAAAGCTCTCTGGGATAATCAAAGGACAATATGGCTTGAACTGTTTTGCGGATTACAATACTCTCATTGTGGGCAGGGATCAGGATGGATACCATGGGATACTCTTCCAATCTTCGATGCCCATCGGTTTTGTTCACGCGAATATAGTAGATAAAGCCGCCGACAGACAGCGCCACATTTATGAACATTAGACTCCAAATAGCAACAATAGCATATAAGGACAATACGTCCAGGAAAGTCATTCTTCTCCCCCTTTACCGGAATGTTTTTGTTTCTCCGGTTTATATAAAAACCTTTTTCTGTTCTGATAGCGTGCAATGGAAATAAATACTATAAAAAGGATGGATATCGCGGAAACTGCCACCAACAATTTTCGATTCTCACGCTCAAAACTTTCTGTTATACGACCTATTATACCACGATTAAATTTATAAGACACCTCATATTCAAATGGAATAAATTCCAGCGATACGGTTTTTCCCTGGAATGTCAGAACACCTTCCTTGTAGCTTAGCAGCTTATCATCCGTATAAACTACATGGGAGCTTGACCACAGGCTCTTCAGCGGCACGGAGGATTCCCTGATCCGCAGCAGTTGCCCGCGCAAATCCTCCAAATCGGAAAGCATATTCAAAAATACAGCCGCCGGATGAAGGCTTATGAGGCTGGTGCTTCCCCCGGAAGAGAGAGCCGGCGCGATCAACTGGTGTCCGTCGGCATAGATTGTATTGTTTTTAGCGTCTTCCGACCAGCTGCTCTTCTGAGCGTCCGGAGTCAGGATGACGGTGCGGAAACGCCGCAGGACAGCTTGTCCAAGAGGTTCATGAATCCAGTTGTTCGGTGCCTCTATGGCGATGGGATAAACGCCATAGCTGCTGTAGCAGGAAAAAGCGATATTAATCCTTTTGTTGATCTCCTTCTCGTCAGGTGCACCGGTGTTTATGATGGGTGCTTTCAGCACAATGGCTGCACCATTGGCCTGTGCGTAGCGCAGCACTTCGCAAAAACGCTTCATGGCGGGATATTCTCCATTTTGGTAAATGGGCATTACCGTTATGGCGTAGGGAATACCGGTTTCTTTCATCAAATCAATAACCTTCATCATTTTGCCCGTATCAAAAAAGGGATAGACGTCATCGAAAACGATATACTGCGCATAGCTGTGGGGCAAGTCCTCATAGGGCCATTTCCATAAAGCAATCTGCTGTGTGAGCATTGCCTTCAATACCGCATTCCCTCCGTCATATACCGCAATGCTGCAAAACCTGCCTGTACGCACGCAAAAAGCAGCACTTTTGCCATTGGCTAAAACAGTTCCGCTGCGATACGGAAAATCCCCCTCCAACAGCCTTCCTTTCTGCACATGGATCAGCGTAGTGATTTCCTTCTCTCCATCAAAGGAATAGGCAATATTGGCCGATGTATTCTCAACTCTGGCTGCAGCAGTCGGTAAGCGCAGCGTTTGGAGCAGTTCTGTTACGGCGCCGCCGCCAACCACCATGATTTTACTGCCTGCGCGCTCCAGGGCATATAAAAATTCAGGATCGATCCTGTCATTGTCGTGGTAAAATACGATATGAGAAAAATTTTTAATGATTTCAGTGCTCTCTTTTACCTGCCTGTAGGAAACGTTATATCCCAAATAGGTTAGTATATCGGCAATGGAAGCAACATTTTCATGGGCCTGTCCTGTCAATTCATCATCGTACACCAGGAGAATATCGCCGGAGGTCCCACCGGACCCGGTCTCGTCAGCACGTGTATATAGGGGGAATACAAAACACAGGCAAACCAGCAGCACAAATGCATACAGTCTTTTACACATCATATTGAAGCTCTTTTTCCACATTTTTTTTGTAGCTGATCATATCATTCCCCATATCTTCACTGTATTGCAAAAAGGCAATTTGCAGCTCTACTTTTATTGAAGTATTGGTAATTTTATCAAAGGCACTTTTTTCGCCCACCATGGCACGAATCCGGTTACGTACAAGTTTTGCTCCCTCATTGTCACAGGTTAGCACCAGCGCCAGGCCGCCTTCCTTATCAATGCTGTACAGGCGGTCCTCCAGCCGGATGGCATCCGATACGATCTGCACCAAACGCTGCTTTACCATGTCGTAGTTGGCTTTTGAAAGAACCCGCTGCAATTCCTGCCCATACCGCAGCTGTAAGATCATTAACGTCAAAGGCAGCTTATTGCGCTTGGCATAGCTGACCTGCCGGCCAATATCATAGTAAAAACTGCGAAGGTTATATAATCCTGTTAGCGGATCTACCATCACCAGTTCTTCCACCTGTTTTTTCAGAATGGTATTTTCCGTTTCCAAACGGTACCGGCCCAGGCAGAAAAGCTTCATTGAGCCCACTGCCAGCAGCGGCAAAACCAGCCATGAATAGGAAGCGGCCATGATCACCGTTCCATTTGCATATAAATTAAAAAGCTTATACGCAGTATATCCGATCAACTGTGAGCAAACTGCCACAAATGCAGCCGTATCCTTTGAAAAAGTTACAAGGACAATTGCCACTGCTGCCAAAAACAGCATTATACCGTTTTCCAGCAGCAATCCCGAGCCGCCGGTAAAGATAACGATGCCACCGCAAAACATGGATAGCAGAAACACCAGCAGCCCAATGTCCTGCCAAAGAACCCCATAGCCGCTTTTATTATTCATACACTTCCCTCCTTCGTGTAAAGTGGTGCAGCCTTAAATTATATTGATTTTGTGCAGCACCTCTGCAAAACAAAAATACGTTACCACATCAATGGATACGCTAAACAAGAACAAATGCTGTGTCATTTCAGCATCCCCACTATTTACAATGGTAAGTGCCGCCTGGGACAGACCGATAAAAAGGACAATCAGTATTGTTTCCAGCGGAATGGAGCCCCGCAGCCGGTATCTGCTTATGCCGGAAGCCTGATGCTGTCTGAAGAGCAGAATGGAGGCAACCAGCAGTACAATTATATAGCCGATGGTTCGAGGCGCCGACCTTGTCTTAAAGTTACTCCACAATGACCAGAAAAGGCTCTTTGCCATTTTGGGCATACCCACGCTTTTTTCATAGTTTCCACTGACACTCGGGCGTAGGTTGAGAGCGGACTTTACGGAAATATCCAGCATCGCCAGCATGGCCTTCGGATGCTTCATGTAGTAATATGCGATCTGAATACTGTTATATTTATTAAAAAAGCCTTCCTCCAAACTCTTATTGTTTGGATTGATAAAAGGAAAGGAATCATTGCTGTTGGTGTCCGTCAAAACCGAGTAAGAGGCATCTATGCCAAACTCAGCCAGGGCCTTTTCCGGATCCGAAGCCTGCAGTAAAACACCGCGCGTCATTGCATGGTATTTGCTTGCCTGGGTAAAATCCTTGGGGATGTAGGACAAGGATACCATCATGCTAAAAAAAAGCACCAGTGCACAGGCTATACACCCGGCCCGCCATAACAGCCCCTCTTTAATAAACAGGAACTTTACACACAAAATCCCCAGGAAAATCCCTAGAACCGCACACTGGTATTTTGCCGTTATCAATAAAATACCCGCCGCCGTATATAGAAACAAATACCTTCCATTATGTTTTTCCTCCTGCAGGGCAAAAGCGGCACCTACACAAAGAAGAAAGCAGATATACATCATAGCTTCAACATAAAAGGAGCTGAAATAAGTCATATAGGACACATCCGTAAAAACCAGCACGCCGACGAAACCAGTCACCACACGTTCAGAGAACTTTTCCATCCGTCGTGCAGCCTGCTTTACCAGCAATGCGAGGGCAGGTACAAACAAAATCCCGTACAGCAGCGCGAGAAAGCGCAAATCAAAATGGTTGTCCCGGGTAAATAAGGTATCCAGCCACTTTGCCGTGCGTATAAACAGGCTTTGGCTCGATATATAGCGCTGGGCGGAGTCTGAGGGAGCAGACAGCGAAAGGTACCCTTTAACATAATAATTGAAATAAAAGTTTTCATCCGTATCTTCATAATGATAAATTCCGGCGGAATTTGCGATACGTGCAAAAGAGCCGTCGTCAGACAGTCCCAAGTAGGGCGGCACAAAGAGCATCAATATCAGGAGCAGCCCGGATACAAGGGCGGCACACCAGCCGATGAAAGCAGGGGAATGCTTTCCCTCCCTGCTCTTATTGATCCTGTCGATCCAGAACTTCAACGTATCGGCACTATTTTTAAGCAGCAGCAAAACACTTCGCGTTAAGGCCCATTCCTCTTTTTTACCCAATCCCTTCACCGCCCATCCTCTTCCGCACGACTGTAGGCCAGCAAAGCCATACACTGGTCAAATGAATAAATGCCCGTCCCGTCAGGATTGCCGAAGGCACCGTTCAAGGGGTTTGCCGTGTCAAAAATACGCATCGCTTCCATTCGCAAAAGTGCTTTATTCGCCAGTTCCTCATCCTGCACCGCTGCTGCAATCAAACTGACCAGTCCGTAAATTGCCGTGGATTCATACCGGTAACCCTCCACAACCGTACCGTCCGTTCGATATTTTGCAAAAATACCTTCACCGTCAACAGCCGCTTTCAGCCAATCCACCGTTTTTTGCGGCAGGCGGTGAATGCGTGCCAAATGGAGCAGGGTCACCATTCCTTCCGCCATGTTGATATCCTCCTGCAAATATTCCTTTTTCGTATAGTCATACACACTGTAATAAAGCGGAAAATCCTCTTTTATACTGCCTTTCTCCACCAGGTCGAGGCTATTCTGCCGGACCTTTTCCCAGGAAGGGTTTTTCGCAGCCAGCAGCTGTAAAGCTTCAAAATCTGCAAAGCAAAGTTTAAATTGCTTGCTTTTTTTACGGTGCTGAAAGTCATAATTATTGACTAAAAATTGATTCTCCGTATTATAACGGTATAATGCCTTCTCATAATTCTCCAGCTGGCTGGAATATCCTCCCCAGAGGGTGTCTGCATAGGACAGGCTCCGGTATATGCGCAGATCATCCAGCAGCGCGTTGACCCTGGCTGGGCCCTGTTGGGTTACTACCCAGGCAGGGAGGGGATCTTTGTGCATTTTATCCAGTATATAGTTAAAACTGCGGTCAAACAATGCCTTATCCTTTTTTGTGACTGCATATTCCATCATGAGTCCCTGGGATTCGCTTAATACGTCGCTCCCGCCAGGAGTCGTCCCAGCCCCTTGCAAATAGTTGGTTTTAATTCCCCCCTCTGCATTGGTGAGGTGCTGTGTGATGAAATCCAGCACTCCATCGGAACCGCGGTTCAGCGCATATTGAATCATGGCCTCCAGCACTCCGGCATTCAGACCCTCCCCGGTGTGCCAGGCACGAAGAACCCCCTGCTTGTCAATGATCAGCGTAGTGGGAACGATCTTTATTCCAAGCTGTTTATACACCTGCAAATTCTCATCGAACACAGTGCGGAAGGGGATTTTGTTTTCTTTTAAATAGGATAAGGCCTTTTCCTTTGTCTCTTTTGGCTCATCCAATTTATTTACCAGCCAAAACTCTACCTCCGGATATTTTGAAAGCATGCTTTGGATTTGGGAGGACTGCTCCAATTCCTTATTGCAATGGGGGCACCAGCTGGCCCAAAAGGTCAGTACGACCACCTTGCCGCGCATACTTTTCAATGTCAGTGCATCCCCGTTTTCCTTTACAAAGGACATGTCCGGCAAAGGTTGATTCAGCGTACACTTGTCCGGCTTAAATTCCAGTTTTTGCGTCGGAACAGGGGTAGCCTTATTGATACTTTGCACCTTCGGTTCCTCACTTCCCTTTTCTTCTTTATGGTCAGGAGCCAGGAACCATACCAGCAGCAACCCGATGGATATGGGGATCATACAGGCCAGTGCGATGGAGAAAAACCTTTCAAATTTTTTTAGGGAAGAATATTTCATATTGCACTACCTTTCCGACTTCGGTTCTTTCTCCGTACTCTCCCGAGGGAAGACTTTATCCTCTTCCCGTTGTTCTTCCGGTTTGGAGGACTTTGTTCCCTCTTCCTTCTTCCGATAGGCCTCGGATACTGTAACAGTAACATGCCCATTCTCAATAGCACTCAGCATATCAAACCGCTTGTCCTCCACAGGGGCAACTTCCGGCGGAACTACCGGCGGCTCCTGGGGTATGGGAAGTTCCTGCTTTACAGGAGTGTCGGGCTTTCTCACATAATGATAATAGATCTCTACCATGCCGATAGAGGCTAGAATAGCGAAAACAGGCAGAATATTATAGTGATACCGGTTTTGATTTTCCAAAACCATATGAACCATCACCGTACCTATAAACAGCAAAATCAGCATTTGTGCAGGGTTCCCCTTCTTTCTGCGCCAAAAAGACGGAACGGTGGTTAGCGAAAAAAATACACAAAACAGGTAATACATATTATTCCACGGAATCACGTCATTAATCAGATTCTTCCGATCCGGTGTCAGGTTGTTCTGCTGCTCCAGAAAGAATAAATTCCAATGGGATGCGTAGTTATCGTCTTTCCAAAGGAAAGTGAATTTTTCCATGGCAAGATTCGCAATACCCATGGGATTTGCCCCGAGGCGTTTTATGGCTTCGTCACGGCAGGCCTTCTGCGCCTTAACGGTAGAGCCGGTCGCGGAGAATTTTTCGTCAAGCAGCTTTTCATCCGGATCATTCCATGAGCCTTTTGACTCTATATTGAGGCCCACCAGGAGATTGTACCCGAAAGATACCGTACTGCCGGGCAGCTCACGGTCGATGGCAGCAGCAACTCCATTGGAGATTATAAGGGAGCACAGTAAATAACTGACCACGATTACAAGGGCCCGGAACCAGCCCTTGTACATTCCACGCCGGAGCAGCTCCACTTCATTTTTGTCTTTATCAAGTGCAACCCTGCACGGCAGAACACACAGAATAACGGCTATCAATAAGATGGCCGACATGGGCCGCACCGCGGAAGCCAGCGCCAGGGAAATCCCCAGGGCTATATTCAATAACAGGCATCGGGACGGCTTGCCTTTTTCAATAGGGTATTTAAATAAATACACCGCGAGCCCTAATGAAAAAAGCATCATGCAGGTAAAAACAGGCTCAGCGGCTAAAAAATTGCTGTATAAAATCTGTGAAGGCCAGAAGGCAACCAATACTGCCGCAATCATGCCCCCGGCTCTACCGCAAAGCATGCGCACAATTATATAGGCAAAAACCACACAAAGGAGGCTTACGGCCACATTCAGGTAAAGACCTGCGGACACGGATGCTCCTGCAACCTTAAAAAGCAGGGATAAAATATATGCATACCCGAACACATGGGGAAAATACGAAACATAATCGCAAATCCCTACACCGTCCCGGAGCAAATTTCCTTGCGAAAGCATCGCTGCGATCTGGTAATAGGTTTTATAGTCTGAGGATGGTTCCATGGGAAAATTGTTGATGACCCATACACGCGCCACGGCGCTTGCCGACAACACCGCCAGCAGAAACAGCCCCTCAAGGAGGATACCATAGGAGGGCTTTTTGGGGAAAAACCGGGCTAATTTAAACTTTGCCGCAAACAGGGAAAGGATATGGGCTATGAGCCATAATGCCCCCATGACGACAAAGCTTCCTCCATACCAAAGGAATGGATATTTCATAGAGCTGCCCAAGGCTAAAATTCCGCTGAACAAAATATAGCCGATGCAAGCACTGAATACTGCCAAAGAGAAATAGGTAAACCAATTCTTACGGATTTCCATTTGTTACCCCTTTAAAGAAATATAGGCTGTGAAAAAATATTTGCGGGTTTTACATACCAATATTAATTTTATACTAGATTTTATGCGCTTTGTAAACATCTTTTTAGCTATTGGGACATTTCTCCACAAAATAGGAAGATTTGCAGCAGCATATCCCCTTCCCCCATCGGATTGCCTTTGAAAAGCCACTGCACGTCAAGAAATTCCATTGTATATATGTTACAATTATTCCCATCAAGTACAAAGGAGGCTGTCCTATGGAAGCATGGGAATCGATCCAAAAGACACTGGATCATATCGAATCAAACCTGAAGGAAACCATGGATATATCGAATTTGGCAAACCTGGCGAATCTTTCCCCCTATTATTATCAGAAACTATTCCACCGTCTAGTGGGGAAGCCGGTAATGGAATACGTAAAGCTTCGTCGACTGGCACGGGCTGCGGATAAGCTGCGTTTGGAAGGGGGTAAAATTTTAGACCTGGCAATGGAATATGGATTTAACAGCCATGAGACCTTCACCCGCTCCTTTAAAGAAACTTACGGGATGACACCGGAAAGTTATCGAAACCAGCCCTTATCCCTATCCCATTACATCATGCCGGATCTATCCATGAAGTATCGCTTGGTCGATGAGGGTGTGCCCCTGGTGGCAAACGGAATCGTCCTGGAGGTAAAACGGCGAACAGTGTCCAAAGACCGTTTATTTTCAGGTGTCAGCGTGCAAAATCCCATCAAGGACACCCCGGGTGTTGACTTTCTTGGGGAGCTTTGGAAACGCCACCATGAAGAATTTGGTTCTATGATACCCTATGTTCTGGATGAGAGAGTAGAAGTCGGGATCTCTTCCCCAGGAGATAAGGAAGGCTTTTTTACTTATTTTGCAGGCTCCGAGGTACAGAAACATACGGATGGATGGCTTCTGCATGCGGATTTGTCCGGAAAGTGCGAAAACAGAAAGCAGCCGGCAGGAGACTATGTAGTTTGTACCTTTGACGCGGAAAATTTTCATGCTCTTACTACGATTTCACTGAATAAGGCTATGGATTATCTTTTTGGAACCTGGCTGCCAAGGCATGGACTGGCCTGTGAGGGCTTTTTAGTTGAGATTTACGACCACCGCTGCCTCGGTGTGGCGGAGGGGCCTGAAATGGACATTATGGTGAAGTTAGTGGTGTGATTTAAGTTTATTAACAATTAAAATTTCTATTTATCATTTAACGTAAACCATTTTTTAACATCCATGCTTAATTATAATTTATTACTTGAATAATCAGCCTGTCATTGGCAATGGAGTCATAAAACATGAGTCCTTATGGATAGAAAGGTGATCATCTTCATGTAACGCCCCCTACCACATAGAGCAAGGGATAAATTTATAAAACCTTAATAAAACTGCTCCGACAGCATTTTTATTAAATGTGTGCCGGAGCAGTCTTCACTCCTTGATTTTGCAAGATTCATGCAACATTTCATGTTTTAGCGCTACTTTTATTTTATTTCTGCTTTCCACAAACCATGAAGGTTGCAGTATGCATATACTTCTGCATTTTCCTTGTCACAAAATACAGCCTTCGGCTCATCTGTTGGAGACAGGGAGATTCTTTCCGTACCACTATCAGTTACAACAGCAATCCATTCAATGTAATGCTCTTCTGTCATTGGGTGGAGTGCAGACCCGACCTGCACAGTAATCTTCCCGTCTTTCCTTGTTGCGACAGGAACATGCTTTTCTACGGAAGCCTCCGTGGTATTCGCTTGCAGCTCTGTCATCGGTTTGCCGCAACAGACAAGCTGTCCCCCTCCCCTTTTGATAAGCCCTACCATATTCCCACATACATCACATTTGTAAAAAGCTACCGGTTCTTTCATTTTTTCATTCTCCCTTCAATTAATTAGGCTGTAATCGTCTTACTTCGCATAGAGAAAAATTCTCTTGTAATTCTTATATTACTATTATATTATCTAGATTTCGATAGTAGAGATAATTCTCACTTACTTGTTTTGGGCCTTTAAAATATCTCTTATTTCACTCAACAAAAGTTCCTCTTTGGATGGTTTTATCTCCTGAGGCTTCTCCTGTTCTTTTTTCCTGAACGAGTTCAACGCTTTAATTACTATAAAAATTGAGAAGGCAATTAAGAAGAAGTCTATCATTGTCTGTAAAAACTGACCATATTTAATCGATAGTTCTGCAACATTACCGTTCCCTTCGTTGATTACCCATTTCAAGGCAGTTAGATTAATTTTCCCTGTAAAAATCCCTAGGATCGGCATAATTACATCATTCACAAGTGAAGTAACAATCTTTCCAAAAGCTCCCCCGATGATTACACCAACTGCCAAATCCACAACATTCCCTTTTAAAGCAAATTTTTTAAATTCCTGAAACATAATTTCCCCCTCTATTGATTGGACATGTGACTTATATACCCGTTTTTTAATAGTACTTAACGTTGGATTTGCAAATAACATTCCTGAAATCCCACACGATCCGCCAAGTTCCAGGAGCTTTTTGGCATTATTCCCCGATATTCCCTTACTACTTTCATGATCTATATACAATAAGACTGACAGCCGCTGATTTGGCGGTTGTCAGTCTTAAATTGTATAGGATAAGCACAATATCCACAGTTTGATTCCTTCAAGGGGAATCAGTTCCAAAAAGAACCTTCTTAGCTCCATGCTATTTTATAAATTTTTCATCTTTTACACTTACTTCGCATCGATTTGTTTTCATTGTCTGTTCCGGTTTCAACGGCGCAATCTGTGTCGATGTACCTGTCCGAGACTGCTGAAAAAGGCACTCTTTTAGGCAAAGTTTAACTGGTAGTTAAG
>ENA-OFCE01000952-OFCE01000952.1-metagenomes-genome-assembly--contig:-NODE-952-length-16381-cov-7.647862_pt1 | contig 16381 bp, 15 predicted proteins | sample MGYA00153388_OFCE01 | MGnify analysis MGYA00153388
ACTAGTCGCTCTTGGCAACGAGGTGGAAGTGTTCCACCACGGGCGGCGCGGCGAAGAAAGGCCCGACGATGGCTCGCCATTCAGGAAACAGCGGCCCCTGGCGAAAGGCCACGGTGTGGTCTTCCAGGGTGGCCCAGCAGATCATCAGTAGATAGCGCTCGGGGCTCTCGAGGCTGTGGTTGACCTTGAAGCTCATGAAGCCTTGCGCGCGGGTCACGACCGAAGCGATGCCGCGCTGGATGGCTTCTTCGAAGGCAGCCTGCTGGCCGGGCTGGATGCGGATGTCGGCGATTTCGAGGATCACGGTGGGGCTCCTGGGGTAGTGGGGTGACGGCGGTGCGCCGTAGGGGTCCGCTGTGGCGCGGTCCCCGACATTCTCAGTCCGCTCGGGACCGGCAGTCGCATCGAGAGGAGTCAGGCCGATACGCGCGGCCTCAAGCCGCCGCACCCAACAGCCGATAACCAGGAAGCCATGCGGTTTCGCCTGGACCCGCTGTCCCCCCAGTCCGAGGCAACCCCCCCCATGTCCAGCACGATTGCTGTCGAAGACCTGCGCATCGGCATTTATGTCCAGCTCGAAGGGGGCTGGCTGTCGCATCCGTTTCCGCTGTCCGGCTTTCGTATCGCCAGCGAAGAACAGCTGGTCACGCTGCGCGGCCTGGGGCTGAGGCAGGTGCGGTGGGTGCCCGAGAAGAGCGATCCGCCGGAATCCGTAGTGTCGGTGCTGCATGCCGCAGCCCCGCGGCCGGCGCCGAGCCCGGCCGAGACGGCAGCGGCTCAGCGCCGCCAAGCCATGGCCGACCAGCGCGAGGCCCAGCAACGCTGCGAGCGCCAGTACGGCGAAGCCGCGCGGGCCTGGCGCGAGGCCAGCGACGCCGTGTCGCTGTGCCCCGAGGACGCCCGGCGCCAGTCCGAGGCCCTGGCCGCGGCGATGCTGGACAAGCTGCTGGTCGACTCGGACATCGGCATCCGCCTGGTCAACTTCGCCGGCGCCGACCGCTCGGCCGCCCATGCGCTGAACGTGGCGGTGATCTCGCTGCTGATCGGCCGCACCCTGGGCCTGCAGGGCGACGAATTGCACGATCTGGGCGTGGGCGCCTTGCTGCACGACGTGGGCAAGATCGACCTGGCCGAGCGGCTGCGCCATGCCCACGACGGCCTGAATTGGGTCGATATGGCCGCCTACCGCGAACACGTGGTGCGCGGCGTGGCCCATGGCAAGCGCATGGCACTGGCGCCCGGCGCCCTGACCGTGCTGGCCCAGCACCATGAACACGCCGACGGCAGCGGCTTCCCGCAGCAGCTGTCGGTCGACCGCATGAGCCTGGCGTCGCGCATCGTGGCCATCGTCAACCGCTACGACAACCTGTGCAACCCGCCGGCGCGCAACCCGGCGCTCACGCCGCACGAGGCCGTGGCCACGCTGTTTGCGCAGGGGCGCACCCGCTTCGACGCCGCCGTGCTGGGCACCTTCATCCGCATGACGGGCGTCTACCCCGCGGGCTCGCTGGTGCAGCTCACCGACGACCGCTATGCCATGGTGGTGGGTATCAATTCTTCGCGCCCGCTCAAACCCCGCGTGCTGGTGCACGACCCGCGCGTGCCCAAATCCGAAGCGTTGCTGCTGAACCTGGAGCACGCGCGCGACATCGGCATCCGGCGCAGCCTGGCGCCGGCCAAGATGCCGTCGGCCGCTCTGGACTACCTGGACCCGCGGCCACGCGTGGCCTATTACTTCGAGGCACTGGCCACGCACGTGCAGGCCGAAGAGGTGGCGGCTTGACGGCATCCACGCTCGACCCCCGCCCGGGCGGTTCAGCCGACGATGACGCCGGCGTGCGGGCCTGGTCGACCCTGCTGCACGGCCTGCCGCAGGCGGCCTGGGTGGTGGCGCTGGCGACGCAGCGCGTGGTGGCGGCCAACGCGGCGGCCGGTGTGCTGCTGGGGCGGCCGGTGGACGGCCTGATCGGCGAGTCCGCCGTGGCGCTGTCGGCGTCGCCCGAGGACATAGCCTACTGGGCGTCGGCCGCCGCGCACGACTGCTGCGAGCTGCATTCGGACGCCTTGCTGGCCCGCCCCGACGGCGGTGTGCTGCATGTCAGCCGAAGCATCCGGCCGATTCCAGGCGCAGACGCGAACGCAGACGCCAGCGGCGGCGGCGGCAACATCACGCACGCCCTGGTGTCGCTGCGCGACCGCAGCGCCGATCAGCAGGCCGACGACGAGCGCGAGGCCGCCCTGGCCGACCTGCAGGCCACGCTGGAGGCCACTGCCGACGGCATTCTGGTGACGGACCTGAACGGCCGCATCCGCACCTTCAACCGCCGTTTCGCGCAGATCTGGGCCATGCCCGTCACGTTGCTGCAGCAGCACGACGACGCCGCGGTCTACACCTGGATGAACCGCAGCGTGGTCGGCCCCGAGGACTACGAGCGTCGCCTGGGGGCCTTGCAGCTGGCCACCGCGGTGACGGCGACCGACCGGCTGCACCTGCATTCCGGCCAGGTGCTGGAGCGCGTGACACGGCCGCTGTGGAGCGCCGGCCGGGTGCTGGGCCGAGTGCATTCCTACCGCGACCTGAGCGAGCGGCTGGCCCTGGACGCACAGATGGAGGCGATGTCGCTGACCGACGCGCTCACCGGCCAGCCCAACCGCCGCCGCCTGGCCGAATGCCTGGACGAGGCCGTCGGCACGGTGCGGCGCGAGGGCGGGTCGTTTGCCTTCATGGTGGTGGACCTGGACCGCTTTCGCCACATCAACGAATCGCTGGGTCATGACGTGGGCGACCACGTGCTGCGCGACATGGGCCAGCGCATCCAGAGCTGCCTGCGTGGCAGCGACACCCTGGCCCGCCTGGGCGCCGACCAGTTCGCGGTGCTGCTCAGCCCGGCCGACGGCCCCGCCGCGGAGGCCACGGCGCGGCGCGTGCTCAAGGTCGTCGGCCAGCCCAGCGAGGTGTCGGACACCACCTTCACGCTGACCTGCAGCATCGGCATCGCGCTGTGTCCGTCGCACGGCGCGGGTCTGGACGAACTGACACGCCATGCCGAGTCGGCCATGCGCGCCGTCAAGCTGGGTGGCCGCGCCAGCTACCGGCTGCACCAGGCGCGGGCCGAGGGCGACCGGCGCTCGCACATGAAGCTGGACCACGCCATGCGCCAGGCCCTGGTGAGCCAGCGCTTTCGCCTGCACTACCAGCCCCAGGTGGCGCTCGGCGACGGCCGGCTGATTGGCGTCGAGGCCCTGCTGCGCTGGCGCGACCCGGAGCTGGGCGACGTGCCGCCTGCACGCTTCATCCCGGTGGCCGAAGACAGCGGCTTCATCGTTGCCATCGGCGACTGGGTGCTGTCGCAGGCCGTGCGCCAGGCCACGCTGTGGCACCAGCGCGGGCAGTCGCTGCCGGTGGCGGTGAACGTGTCGGCGCTGCAGTTCCAGCAGCCGCAGTTCGTCGACCGCGTGGCCAGCGTGCTGGCCGTCAGCGGCTTGCCGGCGCAGTTGCTCGAACTGGAGCTGACCGAGTCCATCCTGGTCCACGACGCCGACGAGGCCCTGCGCCGGCTGAAGGCCCTGGCCGCGCTGGGCGTGCAGTTGTCCATCGACGATTTCGGCACCGGTTATTCGAGCCTGGCCTACCTGAAGCGCTTCCCCATCGACAAGCTCAAGATCGACCGCAGCTTCGTGATGGGCCTGCCCGACGACAAGCGCGATGCCGGCATCGTGCGGGCCATCCTGCAGATGGCCGGCGCCCTGGACATGAAAGTGATTGCCGAGGGCGTGGAAACCGAGGGCCAGCGAGCCTTCCTGCAGGAGGCCGGCTGCGACAGCTTCCAGGGCTTCTTGTACGCGCCGGCGCTGGACGCGCTGAGCCTGGAGCAGCGCATGGCCGGTGACGCCCAGCCGTCGAGCACACCGCGCATGCGTCTGGTCCGCGGCTAGTGGACGGCGGCCTGAGCGCAGGACGCACAATGCGCGCTTGTATTTTTTTTGGCTCTGCAGCGCGATGATCTACAAGTTCAAGAGCAAGGCGACCGGCGACCTGATCATGCTCGGGCCCCATGGCGACCAGGTGCTGCGCCTCATCGGTCGCGAGCCGGCTGCGCAGGGCATCATCGAGCCGGCCGCGATGGCCGCCGCGCTGACGGCACTTCAGGACGCCGTGGCCGCAGAGTCTGCCCAGGCCGCCGCGGCGGCAGGGGACGACAGCGGCATCACCCCCGGCACCACCCCGGGCACCAATCCCGACAGCCCCCCCGACCCGGCCCGCGCGGTCGCCCTGCGCCAGCGGGTCTGGCCGATGGTGGAGATGCTGCGCCGCGCGCAACTCGCCGGCGCGGCCGTGGTGTGGGGCGTGTAGCGATGGATGCAATCACGACACAGGAGTTCTCGAGATGAAGCTCTGGAGCGACAGCTGGACCAACGGCGACCGCATTCCCGTCCGTTATGCCGCGGGCCAGCCCGACGGGGAGGGCGCGGCCAGGTTCAGCGACAACCTCAACCCCCACCTGGCCTGGCGCGACGTGCCCCCCGCGGCCCGGTCCATGGTGTTGATCTGCCACGACTTCGACGTGCCCAGCCGGGGCGACGATGTCAACCAGCCCGGCCGCGAGGTCTCGGCCGACCTGGCCCGCGTGGACTTCTTCCACTGGGTGCTGATCGACCTGCCGCCGCTGCCCACCGTCATCCAGGAAGGCGAGTTCAGTCGTGGCTTCGTGCCCCGCGGCAAGCCCGGCCCGCAGGCCAAGGACGGCGCCCGTCACGGCCTGAACGACTACACCGACTGGTTCGCTGGCAACCCCGACATGGCCGGACAGTACTTCGGCTACGACGGTCCGTTCCCGCCCTGGAACGACTCGCTGGTGCACCACTACGTTTTCACGCTGTACGCCGTGATGGTGCCGAAGCTGCCGCTGGAAGGCGTGTTCACCGGCCCGCAGGTGCGCCGGGCGCTGGCCGACCGCGTGCTCGCGGAGGCCACCTTTTCGGGCACCTACACGCTGAACCGGCGCCTGGTGAACCTGGGCATCTGAGGCGGCCCCGCGGTTGCCGGCAATGATCGAGCCGACCCGCCTGTTCGTCGTGCGCCACGGCCGCACGGCCTGGAACGCCGAAATGCGCATCCAGGGCCACCGCGACGAGCCGCTGGACGCCATGGGCCGCTGGCCGATCGCCTGGGGGTGGTGGCCCACGGCGGCGTGCTGGACTGCCTGTACCGCGCCGCCACGCATGTCGCGCTGGATGCGCCGCGCAGCTGGCAGCTGGGCAACGCCCGCATCAACCGGCTGCTCTGCACAGCGCAAGGTCTGACGCTGGTGGGCTGGAACGACGACGGCCATCTGGCGTCGCCGCCCGAGTTCGCGGCAGCGCTCAGCGCCTGATTTCCTTCCACGAATTCTTCGCCGGCTTTATCACCTGGCCCAGCGGCAGTTCGCGTTGGTAGACGCCGTTGTCCGAGCGGTGGGCCACGCCGATGATCTTGCCGTTGACGACACGCAACGTGATTACCCGCGACGAGGTGGCGTTGGTGGCGATGGTCTGCGAGACGAAGGTCGAGTCGGCCACCTTGGTGCCCGTGCCGATGTCGACCAGGTACATGAACGACGACTGCGCGCAGTTGCTGCCGCCGTTGACGTTGGTGACGAAGGCCACTGCGCCGTAGGCCACGATGGGGTCGGTGTTGGCCTGCTCGCCGGCCGGCAGGTCGACATACCAGCCGCGGTCGGTGGTCCAGTTCACAGCATTGGCGCTCATGGTCTCGGTGGCGCGGGTGTAGGTCTGGCGCACCAGGCCGTTGCGGGCATTCGGCAGGGCCGCGCCGTCGGCGATGGCGTAGAAGGACTGCGTCAGGCCGCTGCCGAAGTCGCTCACGTCCAGCAACCGACCGGTGCCCACCATGACCACGCGGCGGCCCGCCACGATGGCCAGTTCCGGGGTGGCCGTCACGGGCTGCGCGTTGCCTGCGGCGTCCTTCAGCGAGGCCAGCAACTCGCCGTCGATCTCGCCCGCGCTGGCGGCTGTCAGGTCGAAGCGCCAGACGTTGCCCAGCAGGTCGCCGCCATAGACATAGCGCACTGTGCCGTCGGTTTCCTTCAACGCCGATACTGCGGCCAGCCCGGCCTCGTTGCCCGCGGCGCCCAAGGTGGTGCGGAAGGTCTTGATCACCGCGCCGGTGTTGGGGTTGAGCATCCACAACCGGCCGCGACCGTCGCCGATGCTGAGGCCGTTGTCATAGCCCGAGGTCACCAGCACCACGTTGCCGTCGGCCGCAGTGCGCGCCACCACCGGCCGGCCCGTGGTGAAGCCCATGTTGGCGCGGTTGGCAGCGTCGGTGGCGGCAGGGAAGATCCACTTGAACTGCGCTTGCGCTTGCGCGGCGGTGAGGCCGCGTGGCGTGGTCACGTCCAGCGCGTAGTAACTGCGCCCGGCCGCGCCCAGCCCGCCCACCAGCAGCTTGCGTCCGGTGGTCAGGCGGGCGTAGGTGGGTGTGGCGTCGAGCAGGGTCTGGTAGACCCAGCCGCGCTGCACCGATTTGCCCAGATTGACCAGCGTGTCGGGCGGGGCATAGGCCCACTGCTCGGCACCGGTGGTGGTGTCGAAGGCATGCAGCATGCCGTCGCCCGAGGCCAGGTAGACCAGGCGCTCATCGCGCGCCAGCACCGGCTCGGCATTCACCACGGCACCCAGCAGGCTGCTGCGGGCGCGCACGGTGTCGCCTTCGCCGGTGCGGTTGCCGCGCAGGTAGTCGACGACGGCCTGGTTGCTGAAGGCCGTCAGGTCGGGGTTGACGACCGCACCCACGGCGGCGGCGCTGAAGTCCACACCCGCGGCTCCGCTGGACGTGAAGACGATGCGGGTGGTCCAGTTGCGCGCGGCCAGCACAGCCGCGGCCGACCAGTTGGGCGTCGCCGACACGGCGGCGGTGGTGATGTCGATGGGGTTGGCCGTCAGGTCGCCAGCCCAGCCGCGCGGGTTGTACACGCCCAGGTAGGCCTGCGAATCGCTGCGGTCCAGGTTGACGGCGCTCACCGCGATGCCGCCCTGGGCGCCTTCCTGGCTAAGGATGTCGTCCAGCCCGGCGCGGATGCGCAGCGCGGTTTCTTCCGGCGTGGTGGCCAGGTACATCTTGCCGCGGCCATTGATCGTGGCGTGCCAGAGGTCGTCCACCGAGGTCGGGCTGCGGTTGGCGCTGGGGTTGGGCCAGGCCGCCACCAGGGTCGGTGCCGGCGTGCTTTCGCTCAGGAACAGCGTGCCGCGCGCGCCCAGCGTGAGGCCGTAGGTGTTCATGTGCAGCGTGGTGTTGGTGTCGCTGGGCGTGGCGTTCAGCGCAGCGGCGGCCAGGCCGTTGGTCACGTCGCTGGGCGGGCGTGGGTTGTTGGTGTAGTAGCGCAACGCCAGGTCGGCCAGGCTGCCGTCGAAGGTGGTGGCGTAGGGGGCGCCGGCGCCCCAGGTGGCGGCAGACCGGCCGGTGTCCCAGGGCGGCATGGCCACGCCCGACGCGTTGGCAAACCCGTCCGTGACGATGAAGGCGTTGTTGCGCTGGCAGGCGAACTGGATGACGTTGTACTTGCCGCCGGTGCTGTCGGTGCGTTTGAACTGTTCGCCGATGTACCTCAACGTCTCGCGCGTCGGCGTGCCGCCGCTGCCGTTGGCCTCGTAGAAGATACCGGCCACGCGCAGCCGGTTGCTGGCGGCGGCGGCGGCGTCGGCGTCGTAGATCGTCACGTTGCCGGCCAGGTCGTTGAACGGGACCACGCCCAGGCGCATGCCGGTCAGACCTTCCATCGTCTCGCCCATGGCGCCGGCCAGCATCAGCTTGCGCTTGCGGTAGTACTGGAACCAGTTGGCGAAGTTCTGCATTTCGGCGGCATAGGTGCGGCCCGAGGGGAAGGTGTTGCCGGCCCTGATCTCGTAGCGCTTCAGTGTCGAGCCATCGGGCGCGCTGGCGCAGGTGTCGTTGGCCACGCTGGCGTTTTCTGGCACGCAGGCTTCCTTCACCCAGTAGGTGGCCGGGTAGTAGGTCATCGCCACTCGCGTCACGCCGCCAGCGGCCGCATTGCCGTCGATCGCCACGGGCACCCAGCCGGCACAGCCACCGTTGTTGGCGTCGCACGCCCTTGTTTGCGACCCGGCGGGCACGCGCATGCCGGGCAGCGCCGTGAATATCGTGTTGTCCAAGCCCGGCGACGCGGCAACGGGGGCCGTGAGGTTGAACAGGGCAGCGCCGTAGATGGGGTGTGAACGCGCGGCGGCGATCGGCGCATTGACGGGCATGATGGGCCCGGTGTTCAACTGCGCCGGCGCCCAGGGCGCATAGCTGATGAGCGGGTTGTAGTAGATCGGGTTGTGCACCGGCGACTGCGCCGGGTCGCTGGGCGCCATGCGGTAGCGCGCTGCTGCCGTGTCGTAGTACACCCCCGACCAGCGCAGGAATGCGAACTGCCTGGTGGGCAGGATCGCGAAGTGGTCATTGGCCGCGTCGCCATACACCCGGTTGCCCAGGCCGGTGCCATTGGGAAACAGGTAGACCATCTTGCGCCAACGGCCGTTGGCGTCGCCCGCCGGATTGAACCAGGTCGAGGTCAACGCACGCAGAGACGCGTTGGGGTGCGCGACGTCCAGGCCCCAGCCGCTGGTGGTGTTGAAGTCCCACCAGAACGCGCCGTCGTTGTTGTAGAGCATGACCTCGGAATCCATCGACCCCGAATCGTCCATGCCGAAAATCACGTTGGGCTTGGCCAAGACAGAGGCTTTCAGCGGCAGTTCGGCCAGGTTGGTGGCGTGCGACGCCACGCCGGCCAGCAGCCCGAACACGGCCAGGGCGCTGAGGCCGAGTTGAACGGTTGATTTCATGGGGTGCCTCGGTGCCTTGGTGCGGGAGCAGCGCAGTCAACCCTTGGTGACCAGAGACTGGACCCAGGTCTGGGTGTCCTTGGGGCCGGTGACGCGCACGGTGATGCGGAACTGGCGTGAGTTCGGCGGGTCCAGCGCTTCCTGGCCGAACTTGCTGCTGTCGATCTGCGGCGCCTGGCGCACCAGGCACTGTCGCAGCGTGCTCGTCACCGGCGCGGTGTTGCACATGCGCTCGACGACATAACGCACGTTGTAGATGCCGGCCATCAGATCCGGCGCGTTGCCCCAGTTGACGGTGGGAATGCCGGCCGCGTCGGCGGGCTGGATGGTGGCCCAGTACCAGTTGCCGGCGTCGGCTTCTTCGTTGACCACCGCGCGCACGGCGGCGTAGGCCGTGTTCAGGCCCACTTCGGAGGCCTGCAGAGAGGCTTCACGGTAGCTGGAATTGCCAGCGGCCAGGGTGCCGATCTCGGTGATGCGCGCCAGCGCCATGCCGCCGATCAGCATCACCGACAGCAGCAGCAGCACCAGCAGCATCGTCACGCCGCGTTGCGCGCCGCACCGGACTTTCTTCATGGCGCCAGCCCCATCACCAGGTTGCGCAGCGGCACCACTGCGATGGACGTTCGGTAGCGGTAGCACCGCCAATCGGCCACGTCGGCCGTGACGGCCTCGCCGAACAATTCGGGCATCGCGTCGGTGGCCTCGCACACGCCGGCAGCATTCGGCTTTTCGGCCTGCGGGCTGCGCGTGACCAAGCCGATGCGCAGTGCGCGCACCCGCGGCAGTGTCGTGGCATCGAGGTTGGTGAAGCCGCCGGTGGCGCTTTGCCAGGTCTGCAGGCCCGTGCTGCCCGCCGCGGCGCCGGTGATGCCGTACTGGGCGCGAAAGGCCAACACGTTGCGCACCATCACCACCGGGTCGCCTGCCAGCGGACGCTCCAGGCGCAGGTCGGTGCCTTGCAGCCGGTAACGGGACCAGCGCAGTTGACCCAGCAGGGCCACCCGGCCGCGGTCGGCGTAGGTGACCGGGGTGGTGAAGACGGCCTTGTTGAAGTCGCCGGTGGCGCCGAAGGCCAGGCGTTGCGGGTCGTCGACGGTCGAATCGGTGACTGCCGTGACCGTGCGCGCGATGCAAGGATCGCCCGGCACGGCGGGGGCCAGCAGCACGGCCTGCCCGGCGCTGACAGGCAGCAGGGAGCGCAGCTCGGCGTCGGTGCCCGTACTGGCCGCGTTGAGCAGCACGTTGGCGCCCGAGGCCACCTGCGTGCCGTAGACCACGTCGATCTGGTCATTGGTGCCGCCGCGCGTCACGCGCAGCGGGGTGAAGGCCACGCCGTCCTGGATGACGGCGTTGCCCGAACTCAGGTTGAGCCGATTGCACAGGTAGCGGCTCTCACCAAAAAAGCCCAGCCCGGCCAGGGCGACGTCGTCGCGCAGCGCGCCCAGCGCCGTGCTCGCATTGATCAGTGAACCACCGGCGCCGATGCTCTGGCGCTGGGCGGCCGTGAACATCGTGGTGCTGCCCACGGCGGCCAGGCCCACCAGCATGGCCACCACCAGGCCGACCATGAGCTCGACGAGAGACAAGCCCCGGCCTGGCGCCCGGGGCGCCTTGCCCCGCCCTGACATTGCGGGCGCTGTTTCAAGGTCGCACATCGGTCATCGCCTGCAGTGTTCGCGTTTCCTGGCTGTCCTTGCCCAGCCAGGTGATGGCCACCGACAGGCGGCCGGTGGCGGCCTCCAGCGTCGACGTGGTGGTGACAGGCGCGGGCAGCGCGGCGGCGGCGCGCGTGGCCCAGTCGGTGGTGCCGGCCACGGCCGCAGCGCTGGTGCAGGCGCCGACCTGCGGGCGCGTGTAGCAGGCCGCGTTGGCCACGTCGACGAGCACGGTGCTGAGCTGCTCGGCTGCGAATTGCGCGGCCACCTGGCGCGATTGCGACTCGGTGGTCTGCGCCATCAGGCGGCCCTGGAACCGGGTCATGGCCAACATGCCCACCGACAGAATCACCAAGGCGATGAGTGCGTCAAACAGGCCCAGGCCGCGGGCGGCAGCGGGCCGAACGGGGCGCTGATTCATCGACAACTGACGCATGGACAGCTGATTCATGGGCAGCTGACGAGCTGGTTGCCGCACAGGCGGATGCCGCCACCGCCGTCGACCCGCAGGCCCGGGCAACGGTGTTCGCTGGAACACGCGCCGACAGCGTGCGACAGGTTGATGGACCCGGGCGTGAAGTCGACGGTGGCGCCCTGGCTGCCGAAGTTCACGTCGGCGTTTGCGGCGGTCACGCCCGGGCTCATGGTGCGCGTGCGCAACACCACCGGGTTGGCGGGGTCGCTCAGGTCGGACACCGTCATGGTGCCGGCGGTGGTGGACAGGCGCACCGTGTTGTTCCGCTTGATCGCCTCGCTCTGCGCGAACAGGGACTCGGCCAGCAGCAGGTTGCCGCTCTCGCGCAACCGCGAGTTGATGCCGTAGTCGGAGAACATCGGCGCGGCGGCCATGGTCAGCATCCCCATGATGGTGAAGGCCACCATCAGCTCGATCAGGCTCAGACCACGCGTCCCCCGCAAGGGCAGTGCGTTCAGCTGTCGCATGTGCTGCCCTTCACGGTCCAGCACGCCGTGGCGGGCACGCCGCGAGGGTGCGCGCTGGTGTTGCGCGCGCCGGTGTGGGTGATGGTGTAGGCATAGCCGGCCATCGCGCCGGTGCCGGTGGCCGTGGCAGTGAAGCCCTGCGTGCCGTTGCTCAGCGCACAGGTAACGGTGAAGTTGGCGACCGTGGGAACGGCCGCGCCGCAGGCCGCCCCGTTGGCGTAGTTGCCGCTGTCCTGGTAGCGCTGCTCCATGCGCGCGAAATAGGACGAGAGCCCGTCCATCGCCGGCGGCACGCGCGCGCGCATCACGTAGGCGCTGTACGACGGCATGGCGACCGCGGCGAGGATGCCGATGATGGCCACCGTGATCATTAGCTCGATCAATGTGAAACCGCGAGACTCGAAACGTCGCATGCCAGGCACTCCGGAAGTGAAGGCCCGCGACCCTGTTCGGGCCACCGGCTCTTCCGGGATATCGGTCTGGCGGTGCGGCACTTGATGCCTGGCCGCGGCTTTAACTTGCTAACAAACGTTAACGCGGGCCATCAAACGTTACGGATTCACGGCGGCGGCGCGTTGATCAAGGCTCGAACAAATCGTCCGAAGTTCGTGCGGTGCGCGCGGGCGCGGCCAGGCCCAGGTGGCGGTAGGCCGCTGCGGTGGCGATGCGACCGCGCGGCGTGCGCTGCAGGTAACCCTGCTGGATGAGGTACGGCTCGATCACGTCCTCGATCGTGCCGGATTCCTCGCCGATCGCCGCGGCCACGTTGTCCAGCCCCACCGGGCCGCCGTCGAAGCGGTGGATCACGGCCTCCAGCACCTTGCGGTCCATCACGTCCAGGCCCAGCGGGTCGACATCCAGCATCTTCAGCGCCAGGTCGGCTAGCCGCGCGTCGATGCGGCCGTCGCCCTTGACCTGCGCGTAGTCGCGCACCCGGCGCAGCAGCCGGTTGGCGATGCGCGGCGTGCCGCGGCTGCGCCGGGCGATTTCCAGGGCGCCTGCGGCGTCGGTGGGCACGTTCAGCAGCCCGGCACTGCGCGTGACGATGCGTGTCAGTTCCTCGGCGGTATAGAACTCCAGCCGCGCCACGATGCCGAAACGGTCGCGCAGCGGGTTGGTCAGCATGCCCGCGCGCGTGGTGGCGCCTACCAGCGTGAACGGTTGCAGGTCGAGCTTGATGCTGCGCGCGGCCGGGCCCTCGCCGATCATGATGTCGATCTGGTAATCCTCCAGCGCCGGGTAAAGGATCTCTTCCACCACCGGGCTCAGCCGATGGATTTCGTCGATGAAGAGCACGTCGTTCTTCTCGAGGTTCGTCAGGATGGCGGCCAAATCCTTCGGCTTTTCCAGCACCGGGCCGCTGGTCTGGCGCAGGTTCACGCCCAATTCATTGGCGATGATGTGGCTGAGCGTGGTTTTGCCCAGCCCCGGCGGGCCGAACAGCAGCACGTGGTCCAGCGCCTCGGCGCGGCCACGCGCGGCGCTGATGAAGATCTCGAGCTGTTCGCGCGCCTTGGTCTGCCCGACATATTCGGCCAGGCCTTTGGGGCGCAAGGCGCGTTCGATGGCTTCTTCGTTGGGCGACGCCGCGGCCGTGCTGAGCACGCGCGGGCTGGGTGCGGCCGCAAAATCGTCGGTCTTGATCGCCATGGCGGGATTATCGGCGTGGGCCGCCACAGGCCGCCACGGGCTGGCGGCGCCGGTTTACGATCCCGATCCCACTTCAATCGAGCCTGCATGTTCGCAATTAGCACCGCTGCCGCCGCACTGGCACTCACATCCTTCGCCGCCTTCGCGCAGACCACCATCACCGACCCGTGGGTGCGCGGCACCGTGGCCCCGCAAAAGGCCACCGGCCTGTATGCGCAGATCACTTCGACCCAGGGCGGCCGGCTGGTGTCGGTCACTTCACCTGTGGCCGGTGTGGTGGAAATCCACGAGATGAAGATGGACGGCGACGTGATGCGCATGCGCGCCGTCCCGGACCTGGCCCTGCCCGCCGGCAAGGCCGTGGCGCTGAAGCCGGGTGGCTACCACGTAATGTTGCTGGACCTGAAGCAGGCGCTGAAGGCCGGCGACAGCGTGCCGGTGACGCTGGTGGTGGAGGGTGCCGACAAGAAGCGCGAAACCATCGAGGTCAAGGCGGCAGTGCGTGCGGCGGCGCCTGCCCCCGCGCATGAGCACAAGCATTGACGAGCAAGCCCTCCAATCGCTTTCCAACCCGGCGCGTGACGTGCCCCACAAAGAGCCCCGCACTATGTTTTCGCACATCATGATCGGCACCAACGACCTGGAGAAGTCCAGGACCTTTTACGACGCGACCCTGGGCGCGCTGGGCGTGCCGGCGGGGTTCGTCGACCGCCACCGCGTCTTCTGGCGCACGCCGGCCGGCGTGTTTTCGGTCAGCCTCCCCATCGACGGCCAGCCCGCCACGGCGGGCAATGGCAGCACCATCGGTTTCGTCTGCCAGTCGGCAGAGCAGGCCGACGCCTGGCATGCCGCAGGCTTGGCCGCCGGCGGCAGCATTTGCGAAGATCCTCCTGGCGTGCGGTCGGGGCCCGCCGGCCCCCTGTACCTGGCCTACCTGCGCGACCCCGACGGTTACAAGATCTGCGGCATGCACCGCCTGCCGCGGGCCTAAGGCCGTCGGTGCCGGCCCGGGTCAGAAGGCCACGCGCAGGCTGACCCGCACCGTGCGCGGCTCGGCCGGGTGCACATGGCGGTCGGCCACGGGCGCGGCCTCACCCGGGAGCCTGGATTCGTAGAAGTACTGGATGTCATTGACCTTTCGGTTGCCCAGGTTGAAGACATCCATCGTCAGCTCGGCCGTGGCGCCGAACTTGCGCGCAAGGCGCAGGTTGGTGGTGATGGCCGGGGCCGAGCGCACGCTGTTGTCCTCGGTCAGCGGGCCGGCGCCCAGGTAGCGCCACTGCAGGCTGGCCGACCACGGGCCCAGCTCGCGCAACGTGGCCACCACCGAGGCCACGCGGTCCACTGAATTGGGGATGCGGTCGCCGTTCACGAACCGTGAATGCGTCCAGGCGAAATCGGCGTCCACCAGCAGCCAGGGCAGCGGCGTCCAGCGATTGTTGAATTCCACGCCGCGGCGCGTGCTGGCGCCGCTGGCCTCGGTGGCGCCGGCGTCGCCCACATAGACGAGTTCGGAATCGAAGTCCAGTTTCCACAGCGCAAGTGAACTCTGCAGGCCGGGGATGAATTCGCTGCGCGCGCCGACCTCGAAGCCGCGCGACGACACCAGCGGCGGCACCTTGTCGGCTGGGTCGCCGGTCTGGGGGTCGCGGGTGATGGTGGTGCCGCGGGCGTCGTTGCTGTGCAGGCCGCGGCCGGCGTTGACGAAGAATTCGGTCTTTGCGAACGGCCCCGCCACCAGCGTGAACTTGGGGCTCACCTGGGTGGCTCTGGCGCTGCCGCCGTTGTCGGCCAACGACAGGGCGGTGACCTGGTTGTCCACCCGGTCGGTGCGCAGCCCGACGATGCCGCGCAGCACCGGGGTGAACTGCAACGCCGTCTGGCCATACAGCCCCAGCTGTGTCTCGCGCACCCGGTCTTCGCGCGTGGTGGCCGTGATGCGCTGCGCCACGCTGTCGAACAGGCCGACACGGATGCGGTCGTGGCGCAGTTGCAGGCCAAACTCGCTCTGCGCATCCAGGCCGAACAAGGCGTGGGCGGTGCTGCGGCTGGCGCTGAGGCCGAACACGCTGCGGCTGTCGCGCTGCTTGAACTGGTCGCCCTCGGTCGGGTTGTCCAGTGCGTAGGTGAAGTTCGAATTGAGGTCCAGCCGGTAGCGCATCACGTAGCCGGCGATCTTGGTGCGGGTGCCGTCGTCGCGCTGATCGTGCCACTCGGCCGACAGGCTGCTGCGCTGGGTGCTGCCGCCGCTGGTGGCGTCCACGGCGTCGAAGCGACCGAAGGCTCGGCCGTTGTACTGCCCGGCGTCGACCAGGCGCTGCGGCACCTGGTCGGTACTCGCCCAGCGCGCGTCGTAGGCCATCAGCCGGGTGCTCCAGCCGCGCGCGACCGTGCCGCCGCTCAAGCCCAGCACGGCGTTGCTGCGCTTCAAGCCTTCGCGCAGCGTCCACGGGCCGTCGTTTCGCATCAACTCCAGCGCGCCGAGCAGTGTCACGCCATCGGCCAGGTCGAATGACGCACCAGCGACGCCGCGCTGGTAGCCGCGTTCGCCCAGGGTGAGCTGGCCGAAGGGCGCGTCCAGCTTCTTCACGTAAACGATGTCGGCAGCGCCTGCGCTGGAGAAGTCGCCGCTCTGCGCGAAGTAGGGGCCCTTGCGGTACTCGATGCGCTGCACCAGCTCGGGCATCAGAAAGTTCAAGTCGCTGTAGCCCTGGCCATGGGCGTGGGTGGGCATGTTGACGGGAACACCGTCGACCGAGGTCGCGAAATCAGTGCCGTGGTCGAGGTTGAAGCCGCGCAGGAAGTACTGGTTGGCCTTGCCCGACCCGCTGTGCTGGGTCACGATGAGCCCGGGGACGGTCTCGAGCACCTCGCCGACGCGCAGCAGCGGCCGCGGTGCGATCTGCGCCTGCCCGACCTGCCCGTCGTACGCCGCAGCGCTCGCCGTGTTGACGATGACACCGCGCTCACCGTCGACCGGGTCGGTCGCGGCCATCGCCTCGGCGGCCAGGCGCAGCACGTTGAAGGTGCCGACGAGGTTGACCGTGACGACCTTGGCGAACTGCTCGAGCGGCAGCGGCCCGGCCTTGCCCAGGATGCGTCCGGGCGTGCCGATGCCGGCGCAGCTCACGGCGACCCGCAGTGGCCCCATCGCGCTCGCCCGGTCCACCGCCGCCTGCACCGAGGCCGGGTCGGTGACGGTGTAGCCGAGCGCTTCGGCCTCGGCGCGCCGGCCGCTTTCGATCCACACCGCGTCGAGACCGAAGGCCGGCTCTTTGGTCGCC
>ENA-OFCE01000953-OFCE01000953.1-metagenomes-genome-assembly--contig:-NODE-953-length-16368-cov-3.254153_pt1 | contig 16368 bp, 14 predicted proteins | sample MGYA00153388_OFCE01 | MGnify analysis MGYA00153388
GACCTCAACCTTGGCAAGGTTGCGCTCTACCAACTGAGCTACTTTCGCATTTGTGTAAAAGAACATTTCCTTTATCGGGAGTGCAAATATATACAGAAATGGGTATTTTGCAAGTAGCGACTGAAAATTTTTTCATAAAATATTTAAGTCGCTATCATTCAAGAGATAAGCAATCAAATCGCTCTCATAACCTCTGCTCAACGCATATTGATGCAGTTTGTATTTGATTTTATATCTCTCTTTTTCCTTAATCAAACTTCGTTTTTTAATTAAAACTGATTTCAGTTTTTCTGAATAAGCATCTTCATCCAAACTGTTCAATGCCTTCTTAATCAAAGGCTCGCTGACATTTTTGAGACGCAAACCTTGTTTGATTTTATTTTTGCCCCAGCCTTTAATATTAAATTTCCCCGACGAGTAGGCCAGCGCAAATCTTTCTTCGTTTAAAAAGTTGTTGGCTATTAACTCACAAATCACTTCGTTTACATCCTTTGAAAAAAGTCCCCATTCAAAAAGCTTGGTTTTAACCTCAAAATGACTTCTTTCTTGATAGGCACAATAGCTTTCGGCCTTAGCCCTTGCCTTATTTTTATCAATAAAAGGTTTCGGAGTGTTTTCTTCCATCGGGATAAAATTAGCGTTATTCACGAATATTCATCAAATTTGCCGAAGATGGATTCCATAAAATATACCATAAGTAAAATTGCTGATATAATAGGGGAGAAGGCATATTTGCAAACACCCGATACCATTATACAAAACCTTTTGTTTGATAGCCGTAAAATGGCCGATTCGGAAGCTTCTCTGTTTTTTGTATTATCAGGAAGGATTGATGGGCATCTTTTCATAAAAGATTTATATAAAAATGGACTAAGGAACTTCGTGATTTATGATGATACTTTTCCGTTAGCTGATTTTCCCGAAGCAAACTTTATCATCACCAAAAATTCATTGTCGGCTTTACAAAAATTGGCCGCCCATCATCGAAACAATTTCAACTATCCAGTAATTGGTATAACGGGCAGCAACGGAAAAACGATTGTTAAGGAATGGCTATTTCAATTATTGAATAATAACTATAGAATTGTTAGAAGTCCGAAGAGTTTCAACTCGCAATTGGGCGTACCGCTTTCGGTTTGGCAAATGAATGATACTTATGATTTGGCCATTTTTGAAGCGGGCATTTCCAAGCCAGATGAAATGCAAAAGCTGTTGGAAATCATTCGTCCGTCCATAGGAATTCTCACCAATATAGGCACTGCCCACGACGAACATTTTAGTGGTTCAGTCCATAAAATCAATGAAAAAATTAAGCTTTTTTCCATTGCGAATTTCATAATATGCAATGAGTCATTATCACAATATATTAAAAATCAAGTAAATAAGGTATTTACTTGGAGTTTCACTTCTAATGCAGATTTGCAAGTGATATCCGCATTGAGCGAAAATAAGCACACGCTTATAAAGGCTATCTATAAACAAAAGGAAGCTCAAATCACCATTGCTTTCACCGATAAGGCATCTATAGAAAATGCGGTAATTTGTTGGGCTACCATGTTATCGTTAAAAATAGAGCAAGATGTGATTGCCCAAAGGATGCGGAAACTGCAGCCCGTTAAGATGCGTTTAGAATTAAAAACTGGTAAAAACGATTGCACCATAATTGATGATACCTACAATTCAGATTTTTCGTCTTTAGATATTGCGCTCGATTTCCTGAATCAGCAACAGCAGCACACACACAAGGCAATAATTTTATCAGACTTGTATCAAACTGGTATTCAACCTGAAGAACTGTACAAAAAGGTGGCTCAACTTTTAAAAACAAAAAACATCAATCGGCTGATTGGGGTCGGAGCAAATATTGGCAGACATAAATCTGAGTTTCCGGCAAACAGTAGATTTTATGTGCATACGCACGATTTGATAGCAGATTTGGAAAACCTGAATTTTAGTAATGAAGCCATTTTAATTAAAGGAGCCAGAGATTTCAGGTTCGAGAAAATAAGCAAGTTGCTTACCCAAAAAGTTCACGAAACGGTTTTAGAAATTAACCTGAATGCGCTGGAGAATAACCTCAATTATTACAAATCCCTATTAAATCCAAACGTAATGATTATGGCGGTTGTAAAAGCTTTTTCTTACGGAAGCGGGAGTTACCAAATAGCCAACCTGCTGCAATACAACAAAATAGATTACTTAGCTGTGGCTTTCGCCGATGAAGGAACTGAACTGCGAAACACCGGCATCTCCATTCCGATTATGGTGATGAGTCCAGAAGTTTCCGGATTCGACGCGATTGTAGAAAACAATTTGGAACCTGAAATTTATAGTTTCCGCATTTTAAAAGCTTTTGCAGATTACCTTTTCCATAAAAACATCCACACTTATAACATTCATTTAAAGTTGGATACAGGTATGCATCGCTTGGGTTTTGAAGGTAAGGAGATAGCAGAGCTTATACAGGATTTAAACAGAAATCCGCAACTGCGGGTTAAAAGCGCCTTTTCGCATCTGGTGGCCAGTGAAGATGCAGCTCAAGATGATTTTACGCACCAACAAATTACGTTATTTAAAGATTTTACTAACCAGATAGAAAGCAAAATCGGCTACACATTCCTGAGACATTTGGCCAACACGAGTGCAATTAGTCGCTTTAAAGATGCCCAATTTGATATGGTTAGGTTGGGCATTGGAATGTACGGTATTGGCAGTAACGATGCGGGGAACGAGGCTTTGGAAAACGTACTTACCTTAAAAACGACTATATCGCAAATCAAACACCTACAAATGGGAGATACGGTTGGTTATGGCAGAAAAGGTGTAATGCCTGCCGACGGAAAAATTGCAACCATAAAAATAGGTTATGCCGATGGTATATCTCGCCAGCTTGGCAACGGTGTGGGTAAGTTTTTTTTTAAAAACAAGGCAGTTGCAACCATTGGCAGTATTTGTATGGATATGTGTATGCTAGATATTAGCCATGTAGATGCAGTTGAAGGCGATGAAGTTATCTTATTTGGTGACAAACAAAGCATATATAATTTGGCAGATACTTTAAATACCATACCTTACGAGTTATTAACCAACCTATCGCAAAGGGTTAAAAGAGTATATTACTATGCATAAGATTTTTAGCGCCCTATTAAATTATTTTGTTAAAGGCTTGTTGATTGTGCTGCCTTTGGGAGCTGCTTTTTTTATGATATACTGGACTATATCTACCGTTGATAACGCCTTGAACCTGAGTGATCAGTTTTTGTACAATCCCAGTAATGGCAAGCCATTGTATATTCCCGGTCTTGGTATTTTATCAGTTTTGGTCTTGATACTACTTTCCGGAATTATTGTAACCTACTTAATTACAGAGCCTATAAAAAACTGGTTCAACAGATGGTTGAGCAAATTGCCTTTGTTCAAATTTATTTTTTCTTCGGTAAAAGATTTAACGGAAGCCTTGGTAGGCGATGAAAAAAAACTGAGCGAACCGGTTTTGGTAGAAGGACAAAATGGGTTTAAACGCATCGGCTTTTTAACCCAAAGAAGCTTACCGGCATTTGATTTGGTTGATGAAGTGGCGGTATATTTCCCATTTTCTTACTCCTTTGCCGGCCAAGTAGTGATTGTGCATAAAGACAAAGTAAAACCCTTGAAAATATCTGCTGCGCAGGCCATGAAATTTATCATTTCGGGCGGAGTAGGGCAAGTGTAGTAATCTTTAAAAACCTATAAGGTTTTTAAAACCTTATAGGTTTATCAAACCTTATAGGTTTGATAACAAAATACCATATATAAAATATCGAAAATGTTCACAGGGATAATAGAAACTTTAGGTACGGTTACCAATATCTCAAATAATAAATCTAATGTAGATTTTACAATTTCTTCTGATTTATCCCATGAATTAAAAATAGATCAGTCGGTGGCGCATAACGGTGTTTGCCTTACGGTGATTAATGTTTCAGAAAATTCTCATACCGTTACTGCCATTGATGAAACCTTGCAAAAAACCAATTTGGGAGATTGGCAAATAGGTTCATTGGTAAACCTGGAGCGTTGTATGCAGATGAACGGAAGGTTAGACGGACATATTGTACAAGGCCACGTTGACCAAACCGCACGTTGTACGGCTGTTACCGAAACCGATGGAAGCTGGCTGTATACATTTGAGTATAAAAGTAATTTTGATCATATAACCGTTGAAAAAGGCTCGGTATGCGTAAACGGAATTAGCCTAACGGTGGTAAATTCTTTAAACAACCAATTTTCGGTAGCCATTATTCCTTATACCTATGAACACACTAATCTTAAAACAGTAAAAGTTTGTAGTTTGGTAAACCTAGAGTTTGATATTATTGGCAAGTACGTAGCCAAGTTGGTAGGCTTAAAGGGGTAATTCATTGATGTTTCAATTCAAACAATTTAGCGTAAACCAGCATAATTGCCCTATGAAAATTAATACCGACGGGGTATTACTGGCTGCAATGGCAGTAGTGGATGGTAAAAAAGCTATTTTGGATATTGGTACAGGAACGGGAGTAATTGCCTTAATGATTGCTCAGCGTAACGAATTAGCGCTAATTGATGCCCTGGAAATTGATGCACTTGCAATCCAAACTGCTGCTGAAAATTTTATAAATTCAAAGTTTCACAATCGCATCAAATCTCATCATCAAAGCTTTCAAGATTATTTCAAGGTTAATGGAAATTGTCTTTACGACTTAATAATCTCTAATCCACCCTATTTTTTGAATGCCTTAAAATCTAAGGAGGAAAAGAAAAACTTGGCCAGGCATACCAACGAAGCATTTTTTACGGAACTGATGACCTGTGCTTATCAACATTTAACACCTACGGGAACTTTGCAAATCATCGTGCCCACACAAATAGAACAATTGATTGTGGAGATTGCCAACACGAACCACTTGCAGCTTCATTCAAAAATCAACATTAGCTCATTTGAAAACTCTGAACCTATTCGAAGTATGTTGTGTTTTGGAAAAAACCATTTACTATTTAAAGTACAATTTTTTCATATTTACGCCCAACAGGGGATACATTCTAATGATTACCAAACTGTATTGAAAGATTTCTTCACCATATTTTAATGAAAAAGATAGGCCTACTTTCTGATACGCACAGTTATTTAGACCCAGCTGTTTTCAAGTATTTTGATAAATGCGACGAGATTTGGCACGCTGGTGATTTTGGAAATTTGGCCATAGCCGATGAATTATTTGCCTTTAAACCCTTCCGGGGAGTTTATGGAAATATAGATGGTGCAGAAGTGCGCACCGTTTATCCTGAAAATCTGCGTTTCAATTGTGAGGAGGTAGACGTTTGGATGACCCATATCGGTGGTTATCCTGATAGATATTCGCCGAAGGTAAGACCAGAGATTTACAGCAATCCGCCTAAACTATTTATATGTGGTCATTCGCACATTGTAAAAATCATTTATGATAAAAAAATCAATTGTTTGCACGTTAACCCGGGAGCTGCCGGTAAGCACGGTTGGCACAAAGTACGCACCTTGGTAAGGTTTTCAATAGATGGTAACCGAATAGAAAATATGGAATTGATTGAGTTAAAGGATAGGTAAGTGGCTTTTACTTTTTTCCGCAAAAAGTAACAAACCCGAGCGTAGCGAACACATAAAAACCTTTAAAAAACAATTAAAAATTGAATAAACTCCCGCCTGCGTCTGATGCTATTAATGTTAGTGCTTTATCAATTAATCGTTGCCGCATCAGCCAAGGGCGAATTAACGGTATTTAAAGTTTGTACTTTGGCCTGAGAACATGAAGCGGTGGTTGAGCGTAGTCGAAACTAAGCAGAGACAAAAAAGATTTAATGGCAAGCATATTAAAACGCCTAAATCATACACTTCCAATTAATACAGATGATTAATAATCGAACTCAGCTTATTAATTATGCGCCATATTTAAAACATCCTAGCTTTACTTCTTTCGCTTTCGAAAACGTTATCAATTAAAAGGGGTTTAATTTTACCTGCTGCAACCGCGAGTTCATCGCATCTTTCGTTTTCTAAATGCCCATTATGCCCTTTAACCCAGGTAAACTTTACGTTCTGCTTTTTATAAACGTTTAAAAAGCGTAACCATAAATCCTTGTTTTTTTTACCTTCGAAGCCTTTTTTTACCCAACCAAAAACCCATTTCTTTTCTACAGAATCTATCACATACTTCGAATCGGTGAAAACCATAACATCTTGCTTTTCTGCCTTAATTGATTCTAGGCCTTTGCATACGGCCATTAATTCCATACGGTTATTGGTAGTCATTCTGTAGCCCTCCGCAATTTCTTTGTAATGCGCACCAGATTTTAAAATAACACCATATCCACCCGGGCCAGGGTTACCGCTGGATGCGCCGTCTGTATAAATCTCGATCATAATGTAAAAGTAAAAAAATCAGCGTGCTTAGTAGTTTATTCAACGAATTTCTGAGATTTAGCTCAATATATTTTGGATTGTTACCATAAAAATTTAGTTTTGCAAACCTCACAATAAATGGCGGTCGTAGCTCAGCTGGTTAGAGCACTGGTTTGTGGTGCCGGGGGTCGTGGGTTCGAGCCCCATCGTCCGCCCTAAAGAAGCCTTTCGCAATTTGTGAAAGGTTTCTTTTTTTTGCGCTAAAAATAACAGTGGAAATCCCTGTATGCCAGAAGTGAAATTATTGAAACGTACAGCCCGCCCATAAGGAACGCCCAAAAGATTCGTAGCTTGTTGAGATTCTTCGCTTTCTTATGAATGACAGGTTGCGCTGGGAATAAATTTTTTTTGAAATCTTAAAATCTACGTAATCTGTGATTTTTTAGCAGGGTTCGATGAAATTATTCGCCACCATCTGAAAGACAAAGTCAGCTTTGAAAGACAAAGTCGCTCTATACAACAAACCAAAATCTGTGTAAACTTAAAATCTGTATGATCTGTGCCTCTTATTTTAGAATTCTGGCAGCACTCAAAATAGCAAAGCTTCTTGAACAATGCCATCTACCTACTTCTTCTTCGTAAACTTCTTACCACCTTTTTTGGGCAATTTATCAGCTTCAGCTGCCCAAGCAACCACTTCTTCATAAGTAATATCTTCAACTTCCTTGCCTTTAGGTATTTTGATATTAAGCTTCCCAAACCTGATGAATGGTCCCCAACGGCCGTTTTCTATGCTGGCTTCAGGATTTTCTGTAAAGGTTTTGATGAGTTTATCCGCATCTTTTTGGCGTTTATCAACAATCAACTCTATGGCTTTTTCAATGCTGATAGCTAATGGATCTATCTCCTTGGGTATGGATATGAATTTTTTGTCGTGTAATATATAAGGACCAAAACGACCGATGTTTACTTTTACTTCTGTTGTTTCAAACTCGCCCACGGTTTTTGGCAACTTAAACAGTTCCAAGGCTTCTTCTATGGTGATGCTTTCTATCATCAATCCGTTACGCAGACTGGCATAAGTAGGTTTTTCTCCTTCTTCGCCTTCGGCTAAAGATTCGCCGATTTGTACAAAAGGTCCAAATTTGCCAATCCTAACAGATATTTTTTTGCCGTTTTCTGGATGCTCGCCTAAAACGCGTTCGCCGTTTGCACGCTCGGCATTTTTCATCGTATTATCCACTTCTATATGAAATGGCTTGTAAAAGGAGTGGAGCATTTCTGTCCATTCTTTCATCCCTTTGGCAATTTCGTCGAATTCTTTTTCTACGTTGGCCGTGAAATTGAAATCTACAATATCTTTGAAATGTTCTACCAAAAAATCATTCACCACGGCACCAATATCTGTTGGGAAAAGTTTAGATTTCTCTGTTCCGGTAACTTCCGTTAAGGTTTGGTTGCTGATGTTTCCAGCTTTTAATGAAAAGATTTTATAATTTCTGGTCTTGCCTTCTCTATCTTCTTTAAGTACATAACCACGATTTTGTACGGTGGAAATGGTAGGTGCATAAGTAGAAGGACGACCAATGCCCAACTCTTCTAATTTTTTTACCAATGCTGCTTCCGTGTAACGTGAAGGCGGACGAGAGAAACGTTCGGTGGCGTTCATTTCGTTTAAGATTACTGTTTGTCCAATGGCGAGGGGAGGTAAAATGGCATTATCTGTTTTGGCATCTTCTGGATGAGCATCCGATTCCTCGTCGTCGCTTTCTAGATATACTTTTAAGAAACCATCAAATTTTAATACCTCGCCACTGGCTGTCAATTCTTCTTTTCTAGTGCTGATGCCAATTTTAGCTGTAGTTTTTTCAATTTGTGCTTCGCTCATTTGCGATGCAATGGCACGTTTCCAGATCAATTCGTACAAACGTTTCTCGGATGCATCCATATCTGAAATGGAATGAATGCTGAAATCTGTTGGCCTGATGGCTTCGTGGGCTTCTTGTGCCCCTGCCGATTTAGTTTTAAATTTTCTTAATTGATGGTATTGATTGCCATAAGCAGATTTTATTTCTTTTGCTGCGGCATCCAATGCAGTATCTGATAAGTTTACAGAATCTGTACGCATGTAGGTAATTTTACCCGTTTCGTAAAGCTTTTGCGCCACTTGCATGGTTCTGGAAACCGAATAGCCTAATTTTCTGCTGGCTTCTTGTTGCAGAGTAGAAGTGGTAAAAGGAGCAGCCGGATTTCTTCTTAAAGGTTTAATTTCTAAGTTGGTGACCTTAAATTCGGCTTTAACACAGTCGTTTAAGAACTTTTCGGCATCTGCTTGTTTTTCGTAACGTTGTGGTAATTCGGCCTTAAACGTTTGCTTTTTTTCGTTAGAAAAAATGGCCACAATACGGTAGGCCGCTTCACTGTTAAACTTGTTTATTTCTCTTTCTCTGTCAACTATTAATCTTACCGCAACAGATTGTACCCTACCAGCAGATAGAGATGGCTTAACCTTGCGCCACAATACGGGCGAAAGCTCAAAACCCACCAACCTGTCTAAAACCCTGCGAGCCTGTTGTGCATATACCAAGTTATAATCTATGGTGCGAGGATTTTGGATGGCTTTTAATATAGCTGGCTGTGTAATTTCGTGGAAAACTATGCGCTTGGTATTGGCTTCTTTTAAGTCCAGCGACTCAAATAAGTGCCAAGAAATGGCTTCTCCCTCGCGGTCCTCGTCTGATGCTAACCATACGGTTTCTGCTTCTTTGGCTAATTTTTTAAGCTCGGCAACCAACGCTTTTTTATCGGCCGGAATTTCGTAATGCTGTTTGAAGTTGTTCTCGGTTTCTATGGCGCTATCGTCTTTTTTTAAATCTCGGATATGTCCAAAGCTTGATTTTACCAAGAAGTCTTTTCCTAAGTAACCTTCAATAGTTTTGGCTTTCGCCGGAGATTCTACAATGAGTAAGTTTTTTGCCATTAAAATGAATTTTACGCAAATAAAGAATAATATTTTTAGGTTTCACAATTTATAATGGGAAGCCGTCAAAATAAGGGAGATAGTTGTTTACGAAAATTGATATTTAGGAGGCAGTATTATATAGTAGATTTGAGTTTAAATCGTGAATTGGTTTGTCAATGAAGATATATTTAGAAATGATTAGGAGATATGATCTTGGTAAGAAGATGGACGTTTTAACACGCTTTCCGCTATATTATTTATAACTATTTACCTTCATCGTATATTCATAACCATTGGTGATTTTCCCAGTTTCAATCTTTAAGTCTACGGCTCTAACATCAGATGATATGAGACCAATATCTGGAGCGTAAATATTGGTTTCTATATTTTCTTCTATAAGATTTTTATTTTCAGAACGGGTTTGCAGAGCATTATTGAAATTCAGATTGTTTACCGAAAGGTTATCGTAAGTTTTATTTATGAAAGTTTCTAGATTATTTAAAACATTTTTAGAATTCACATCCCAATAAGTATCAATTTCTGCCGGAAAAACCATTCTTATGTAGGTTTTATTATCAATCGTTTCTTCTGCGGATCTAACTGTTAGTAACCGGGTAATGGTTTTGTGATATTTCCACACACCAGCAATTTTTTTATAACGCTCTATCCTGAAAACTTGCCGGTTATTATCATCTTTAAATGTATCTGCCACGGAATCCTTTATCTGGAATTTAAAGTTTCTAGGAGCCGTAAAAAAAATACTATAGGCAGTAGAATCTACATCGTAAATCAAAACCTTGTTTAAGCTTAGTGGATAATAGTTGTATTTAAAATCTACGGCTGGGGCGAGGCTGTCTTTTTTACAAGCGGACAGACCTATCATCAAAAATAAAAAACTAAAAATCTTAATCCTGTGCATCATAGTATTTAAATTAAAAAACCGCCACCCAATAAATCATTTCCTTCATAGAAAACCGCCGATTGGCCAGGCGCAATTCCCGAAACAGCATGATGAAAATTTACGTTCATCAAATCATTTTCTTGGTAAATATAGCTTAACGCTCCAGCATCCTTGTATCGTATTTTTGTGATTACTTCCAACGGTTCGGCAATGGTTTCATATTTAATCAGATTTAAACCCCTAACCTTGGCGCTCATTTTTTGCAATTCGTCTTGCGTACCTAAAACTACCGTATTGCTTTCGGGCAAAATTTGGGTAACAAACATTGGGTGGCCTAATGCAATGTTCAGTCCTCTGCGCTGTCCAATAGTATAAAACGGGTAGCCTTGGTGCTTACCTACCTTAGTGCCATCGGTTAACACGAAATCGCCACCTTGAACCGTATTTTCCAGCTCCGGCAAACGGTGTTTCAAAAATGCTCTGTAATCGTTATCGGGGACAAAACAAATTTCATAGCTTTCGCTTTTGTTGGCCAACTCCGATTGTCCCATATCCAAAGCCATTTGCCTGATTTCCGGTTTGGCGAAAGAACCCAAAGGGAATTTTGTTCGGGCCAAATTTTCTTGTGTTACGCCCCATAAAACATAGGATTGATCTTTATGTTCGTCTTTACCCTTAGAAATTACGTAGCGGTTGTTGGTGTGTTGGCGAATGTTCGCGTAATGTCCGGTTGCAATAAATTCGCAATCCAACTTGTTCGCTCTTTTTAAAAGGGCATTCCACTTAATGTGCGTATTGCACAAAACACAAGGGTTGGGCGTACGTCCCGCAACGTATTCATCTACAAAGTTATCAATCACAAAATCACCAAACTCATCGCGGATGTCTAAAATATAATGAGGGAAGCCATAATTTACAGCTAATGTTCGGGCATCATTGATTGAATCTAAACTGCAACAGCCCGTTTCCTTGGAGTTTATTCCGGATGAAGCATAATCCCAAGTTTTCATTGTTAGTCCAATCACTTCGTAACCCTGCTCGTGCAACATTACCGCCGCTACAGAACTATCTACCCCACCACTCATTGCCACCAAAATTCTCCCGTGCTTACTCATTTATAGTATGAAATAGTTAGCAAATATAAACGATTAATTTATTTTATGGTGATGAGAGACGTCAGGAGAAGGTAAGTAAAATATTTATTAGGTGGAGGTTGAGCGGAGTCGAAACCAGTTTCGGCCACGCTCAGCTACCCAAGGCTTTGCTGCGTTTAATCTCTAAGGCTTCGGCTACGCCCAGCCACCTTTACAGTTTGATACTTTTGTAAATGAATCCTAAATAATTTTAATTTCATCACGCAGCTCCTGAGTCAAATCCTCCTCGATATCAATATCCGATAATACAGGCATAAATGAATAGGTTAAGCCTAAATTTTGAATGGTTTTTATAGTGTCGGCAAGCACGGTATTAGTACTCCATTCTATATTTTTAAATAATTCTGGAGTTGGGTTATTTAAACCCAGTAAATAATAGCCACCATCTTTTGCTGGACCAATAACCACATCGTAATGGTTTAACTGCCTGTAAGCATCATTGATGATTTCGGTTTTCAATTCAATACAATCCGATCCAATAATTATTACTTTATAATATGCTTGTCCGAAAAGATCTGCGAAAGCTTGCTCCATTCTGCCGCCCAAATCGGTTTGCTTTTGGTAGGCGATTTTGTAATTTCCTTCCCATTCTAAATTTTTATCGGTTTGGGTATCGAAATATAAAAACTTATCTACAGGTAAATCTTTGGTGATGTGGTGGCTGTGTGATAATAGTTTCCTGTAAATTTTTAGCGCATTTTCATCGCCTATGGTTTCAGCCAAACGAGTTTTACATCTCCCTAGTTCAGGATATTTCAAAAAGATAATAAGTGCTCGGGTCATAGGGCTTATGTGAGGTTTAATAATCGTTTTGGTGTAAAGTTGTGTTATGTAAACCTGTTTACGTAAACCTATAAGGTTTCAAAAACCTTATAGGTTTTATTAAAATTCTTTCTTTGATATCTCTCTAACCACAGTTTCCAAGGAAGTTAAATCCTTTGCTGCATAATATATCCTTTCCAATTTTATTCCGTGGTAAACGTGTATAATGAAATTTCTGAAAGACCTGGGGATGTGCCAAGGATAATCGTATTTGTATAAAATACTATCATCAATATGTCTAACCGCCTCGCCAATAATTAAGAATTGATACTGAACGGCGCTCTGGATTTTAACATCACTTAAAAATAAAGTTTCATCTATATCTGCAACAAATTGTTTAATCAGTTCTATAGCTTGTAAAATATGCTCTGTTCTTTGTTTCGGACTAGGATTAGCCATAAATCTTTATCATATCCTTTTCTGCCGAGCTATTCGCAAAATCTTTTAAATACCCTTTTTCTACTAAATCAACCTTAATTTTGATAGCCTTTTCGGTGATGTAAGCTATATCCATTAAATCAAACATCGAATATTTTTTAACGTCGTTCATCTGAACCATCAAGTCAATATCACTGTTCCTATTTTCCTCACCTCTGGCCATAGAGCCAAATAACCAAGCTGTGGCAACCCTGCCATCATTTTTTAAAGTATTAACAATGGTTTGGATGGTATCCGCAGGTTTTTTTTTCTTCTTCGTTAAGTACTGAACTTTTTCTTCGGCAACCTGAATTGCTTTTAAAGCATTTTCTTCATCGGCTACTTCATAAATCAACCTATCAGATAACCAAGTAATTAATAATTCGTCTTCATTGATGGCATAGTAGTTGGCAAACTTTACTACTTGTTCTCGAGTGGCTAGTCGAATGCCGCATTCTACTTTGCTGAGAATAGCTTGGTCAATTTTTAAATCCTTGGCAACAGTGCGCAAGGGTAACTTTTTTGCTTTACGATGTTTCTTTAGAATTTCCCCGAAGTTGTCCATAACTTTAAATTTTAATTTGACAGATAGTGTCAAAAATACGTTATGCAAATTGGATTAACAACTTTTATTAGATTTCTACATTAACGTTATGGCTTTGTTTTTCATTTAAATATTATTTAGTTTTGAACGCTAATTATTAAAATTAATCTTATGAAATTGACCAACAAACTAACGTTAAATTTAGTTGGGGTAATAATTCTTACCTTACTACATACAGCTGCTTTTGCCCAATTCAATTATAAGGAGGCTTTTCAGAAAACCGTTTTCTTTTTGGAATTGCAGCGAGCAGGTGCCGTTGCGGATGGTGTTACATTGCCCAATGGCACAGTTTTACCTAACCGTGTAAATTGGAAATCAAATTCTTACCCTAGTGACGGAAAATCAATAACTAACGATCCTTATGCGCCAAATGGCGTTCCAGATTTGACTGGTGGTTGGTTTGATGCGGGCGATCCACCAAAATGGGCTCCACTTCTGACTATTGCTTCAACTATGTTAGCTTGGGGAAGGTTGGAATATCCGACTGCTTATACTGAGACGGGTTTAGACCTTTACAATAAAGGTAATTTAAAATGGATTAACGATTACTTTTTAAAGTGTTTTCGATTTGATCCAAATGACCCAAGTAATGTAAGTAAATATAGAATTTATTTGGTTGTAGGTGGCTCTGGCGGTGCAAGTGGTGCAGATAAATACCGTGGGGTTGCTGTAACTCCATTTGTAAATACATTGAACGAACAAGTATATTTATCAATCCCACATGAGATAATGGAGACTACTTTATTAAATCTGAGTGATTTCCCAAATTTTCAACGACCCGTTTATTATGCTGATAAAGACGCCCCTGCAACTGGTTCTGTAGCAAATATGGCTGCATCTATGGCCTCGGCATCAATGGTATTTAGAGGAGACGGTACCAACGCTGGCGATGTAGCTTATGCAGACTTGTTGTTAGAAAGAGCAAAAATGTTATACAACTATTCTAAAGCGTATGTAATTAAACAGCCTGTAGAGCAGGTTGGTATTCCGGCTCCGGGTACGTTAAAAAATAAAAATGGAAGTATAGTGGACAGCGATTTTGCCGGCGGCAGGTGGGACTCTTCTATTAAAAAGTTCAGACCTGGAGTAAATTATTCTGCGCAATTATGTTGGGCTTCATTATGGATACACGGAGCAGAGGTAGGTAAAAATCCCTCTTATGGTAACGATTATCTTACCCAAGCGATTGAATTTACAGACAACTCCAAATTCCCGCTACCTCCACTTTTTGAAGATGGGTCGAGAGGTCATATGTACGACCAGGTGAGAAATGATTGGAATGCGCAAGGTAAGTTTAATTCTAATGTGGAAAGTATGTGCTATGTATTGCTGGCTAAATATTGTGGTGTGAATACGCCTATCCAACATACACTTGTTGGTGGCGGCAGAGCCGCTCGGGCTGTACCTTACAATAATTTGATGATAGCCTTAGCTAATGGCAGTTTGTTGTCGCCAATGTCAGCTTCTGGAATGCCACAATTTGGTCCTCCACATTTGGCTTTAAGCGGTATGCAATGTGCTAACTTTTGTTTATTTGTAGCTGCAGATAAGTTAATAACCAATTCTAATCCTAGGTATAATAATTACATTGCATTTGCAAAGAAGAATATAGATTATGCGTTGGGAGATAACCCATTGAACCGTAGCTATCTGGTCGGATTTAATCCTCCAGGAAAAGTAATATCCACAAACGTACTACACGGCCCTTCACAGGGATTTTGGGATGGTCCCAAGTTATCTTGGTTGCAAAATTATCCCGGATGTGATTTATTGGGCGATTTTTCTACAATTAAGCCCAGGCACGTTTGTTACGGTGGCTTAACCAGCCCTAAATATGACGGGACATACGATCCAAACGGCTACGATGGAGCTAGCCATGAAGTTGGACCCACTTACCAAAAAGGATTTGAAGGCTCTTTGGCTAGAATGATTGAGGTGTTGGGAGTTCAGTCTGGGAGTTTACTACCCAACTTTCCATCACCCGAGAATACCGATGGAAAGGAATACTTCGTTCGAGTTAAGCAATTATCAAGTACCACAAATTCTTTAAAGTTGAGTGCTTTAATTGTGAACCACTCAGCATGGCCGGCAGTAATAAAAAATAAAATGTCATTTAAATATTTTTTTACTAAAGAGCCGGGTACTACCGTTACCGTTACAAAACAAGCAAACACCAGTTATCAGGTTAATGGTGTGGAGGTATCACAACCGGTGCAAGCTAAAGATGACTTATATTATGTGGAAGTGTCCTTTCCAAACATCAACATTTACCCAGGCGGTTGTAAGGAGCATCCGGATAGTCGGTTAAACCCACTTGTTTTTCCAAGGGTGCCACACCATGAAAAAGAGGTTGTATTTACGCTAACTAGTTCAGGAAGTTGGGACAACACCAACGACTGGTCTTATAAAGGTGTGGGGGAAAATGTGGTGCCTAGGGGATACTCAAGAATCGTAAATATTCCTGTTTATGACAATAATATGTATTTAGCAGGCAGTTCCCCAGAAGTTTTGAGCATAGAACTTCCAAAAGATGGAAGCAAGGATAAAGATGATTCAGAAACTAAAATTTACCCAAATCCTGCTAGCGACTTGATAAATTTTTCTATAAAAGCTAGAGCATTCTACAATACGGTAATGTTGATAGATAGTAAGGGCGCCATTATTAACTCTAAAGCAGTTAACAATACCAACGATTATATAAAAGGTACTTTTAATGTTTCTTCTTATGTTCCTGGTATTTACTTCATCGTTTTTAAAGACATACAAGGTGTTAGAAGTAGAGCTTTTATAAAGAAATAGTTAATATTTTGTTAAATTCACGATAAGGGGGACGGTAATTGTCCCCCTTATTTATTAATATATTTTAATCCAATAAGTTTAAAGCTAGTATTTAGTAGCGATTCATTTATTTATCTAAATATGTCCTGACACAGATAGGATTTCTACACTATTATCATTAATACTTATATAAACTAAACGATCTTTTTTATTTATTTCTATATACCAAATCTGGATAGTTGAAGATTCAAAGCTTCTGGTTTGCCCTGTCCCGAAAATGGATGGTTCTCTAATTCTTCCAATAATATTTTAAGCTTTTTCAAGGATTATTTTATT
>ENA-OFCE01000955-OFCE01000955.1-metagenomes-genome-assembly--contig:-NODE-955-length-16340-cov-2.307461_pt1 | contig 16340 bp, 16 predicted proteins | sample MGYA00153388_OFCE01 | MGnify analysis MGYA00153388
TTTCGCCGGTACATCGACACGCTGGCCGCCACGCTCCTGGTACGCCACCGGCTTTTTCAATGCCAAGTCGCCAGCACTCGTGGTAAGGACGATATCACCGGATTCTCCTACGTTCGCGGCATCGTGGCCGCTCAAGCGGAGTTTGATTTTTTTTACATCCACTCCAGGCGCGACCATGAAGTCATATTCCAGCCGCCTGTCGTTGCCGTAGTAGACGATATCGATGCCGGGATAAACGTCGGTTTGCTGCACTCGTGCAAAATTCGCGACGTTGGTGATATCTGCGCTACGGCGGCCACCATAAAAATAGTTCGTACGCGCGGCAAGCCGGTCAACACCTTCGAACTTCGACCCGCCGATACGATCCTCAAGCTCAATACGAATCACCGCCCTGGCAGAATCGGACGAACCGCGGTTGTCGAGAACAAGCACCAACCCATCCGCTGTGAGAAACGAACTCTGACCTTGTCCACGGACCAGGAATTTCACTTGCGGGTCGAATTGACCCGAGTTCATTTCAAACGACAACGGAAGATTTTCGAGAATCGCCTTCTTTTGCAGAGCACCGGGATCTACTTTTGATCGACTGGTCGGACTCTCGCTGACTTGCAAAGACGCGGCTTGCGTAAAAATGGGTACTGACGCGTCGGCAGTGGTAGTCCATTCAGCGCCTAAAAACACAAAAAGGGATACGCTCGCGGCAATGCCGCGATGACTAAGCAAGGACATGGATTTCGCCTCCCTGGCGACGGATCGGTGATCGGATGTTAACTACATTTTGCGGGAAATTAACATTTGCAATGACTTGAGTCAAATTTCTTAAGCCGCTGGATTTGAACTTGGATGCGGTTGAGCCGGCAATTTGTCTGGCAAGCATTCGCGTGATGACCCTTGCCTAAAGGCGAGGGTTTCGAGTTACGGCTCAAGCCGGTGGGAGTCGGCCCCGTGACCGACTGCCTTTTCACACCACCTTGAAGTTGTCATCCTGCATCTCCGGCTTTTGACCTTCAATGTGTTGGCGCCGATGCGCCTTTGACCCAGTGGGTCAATTTTCGGTCGGCGGCAACAGCCAATGGTCACCATCAACGCAGTCTGAAAAAATTGGAATCGCTGGATTGTCTGCATTCTTACCTTTAGTAGTAAGCCGCCCTTTAGTGGCCCGTTTTAATGGCGCGGAGCGCCAATCAACAGGCCAAAGTGAAATGCCGCAATCATGGCAGCCTTGAATTTCCGGAACAGGCTGAGTTCATAGAAATTTCGGCATTGTCCGGCGGCTTTCCTATCAGTTGTGCACACGATTGCCGCTCGCCAGGGGCTAGCTCATTGCTCTGAGCTACTTGCGCCACGGACATCAATTCGGGGCGGGCCTATCTGGCGGCGTACCAACCAAACATATCCGAAAAGAATGCGCGGCGCTCGAATTCGTGGGTACTCGCGCGAATGGTGCCGGCGCGAGGAATTCCGCAACCGCCTCCCCGCGCTGCTCATAGGCGAGGATCCGGAGTTTTCGGCGTACTTCATGCGGCTGGCGTCAGAAGAAAAACCGCAGCCTGTGCGCCAGTGAAACGCGCCTGCTAAACGTCTGACGCACGCCGGAACGAACCCGCAACTCAATCGCGAAGCTGATCGGCATGCACGCGGCCGCTTTCTGCGAACCGGCGAGCCTTTCTCGCGGATAGTAGTTCGGCCAGGGCGCGCCTCTCTTGTGCAAGCCAGCGTGAACTGCATTGCCCGGTTGACTTGATTTCGCGCCAGCATGCGGGATTGGTTCTGACGGCCTCGTCGTACCAGTCGATCGCCAAGTCACGCTGGCCAATCTGCCACCAAGTTACCGCGTAGATACAGGGCACCCACTGGACGAAGATCGGATCGCCTATGCGGGCCTCTTCAAAATGGGCAAGTGCACAAGCGTGTTCCTTCAAGTTGAACATGGACCAGCTATAGCTCCATTCAATTCGGCCCCGGGGTCAACTGTTGTCCGCACGCTGCAGCGCCAGGTCGTAGAGGGCAATGGTTTTTTCGCGATTGCCGGCCCGGGACTCGTCCCATGCGCGACTGACCAGCGATCCTGCTGACTCGGGGTCAGCCTTCACCTGGATGCGCTCGACCACTTGCTCCGCGGTTCCGGCCGATGCAAGCGGCGTAACGGTGCCGTGCGGTCCGCAGCTCTCCGCAATCCGGGGGCATCGGTTGCCGGTTCAAGTCCGGATAGGCCGTTGCCGCGCAACTGGCGAGCGAGGCAAAGATCGCCAGGGAAAGTAACGCGTTCGCGGCAAGCGTTTTCTTCAGCCTGGCCGAGCGCCGGGCGCCACGAACAATGCCGGCTTGCAACGCGGATGATCCTGCCGTCATGGTTGGCGTTTGCGGCGGCGATGCGCCTCGGCCTTTTCCGCGAACACATTTCGGGCGCGCTTTCGCACCTCGCGCGGCCGGCACTTGCGTGCAAGCAGTACCGAAACTAAAAAGCCAGCCAGCGTAAAAAAGTCGGCAAATGCTAGTAGCGAATGGTAATTCCATGGGAATCCTTATGGCAATGTCAGCTAGGGGCAAGGTCCCTCTCAGACGGTCGCATCGTGATCCGGTCTCCCAGTTCAATCGTCGCGCTCCAGAGTTATGATGACATTTCCCTTCTTCCGTCCGGTGTCGACGTAGCTGTGTGCCTGGGCGATCTGCTCAAACGGATAGCGCCGATCAATAACCGGTCTGAATTCTCCCGCTTCAGCCAGCCCCGCGAGAAAACGCAAATCTTCCGCGCGCACGGCTACTGGCCCAGCGATGACCTTCTTGCTGCTGGTCACCGACACCCACGGAATCCGAAGCATGTCTGGTAGCCCAGCCAAGACCATCAGCAGGCGTCCCCCAGCCTTCAGCGAATCCTTGCTGCGCGAAAACGGTGCAGTGCCGACAGTATCCATAATGACATCATAGGTCTCACCATTCTGCGTGAAATCTTCTTTGGTGTAGTCAATAACATGGCGGGCACCCAGAGATCTGACCAACTCCATGTTCGCTGTGCTGCACACCCCGGTCACATCTGCGCCGAAGTACTTGGCAAGCTGCACCGCGGCGGTGCCCACACCTCCGGAAGCGCCATTGACCAGCACTTTTTCGCCGCCATGAAGTTTTCCTCTTCGCAAGAAATCCAATGCTGTCGTTCCACCGAAAGATAGCGCAGCGGCTTCGTCGTAGGAAAGGCTGGGCGGTTTGAGTACCACGGCACCGTCTTGCGGCATGCATTTGTACTCGGCATGACAACCCATGCTGGCATCGCTGAACGCAAAAACCTGGTCACCCACCTTGAATTTCGCTACATCTTTGCCGATTGACTCAATGACCCCGGCAAGCTCCGACCCTAGTATGGGTTGCTTGGGTTTCAAGATACCAAATACCAAACGCACGATGAGCCTGAAGCCGAGAGGCACTTCGAGACTTCGCACTCTCCAGTCGGCTGATGTGACCGTTGTCGCATATGTTTTAATCAGGACTTCATTGTGCTTGGGCGTGGGTTTTGCGACCTCCATCAATTCAAGAACCTCGGGTGGCCCATATCTTTCGTACACAATTGCTTTCACGTTATCGCCCTCGATGGTTGCGTTGGTCCGCAGTCTTTCGCGTTGTCCTGCTCATGCAGGGAAACATGTCCTGCGCAAATGCCAGCAGTCTGTGCAACGCGGCAAGATCCAAGTATTGACAGCACGACGCGGTGAGCGTCCTGGTTGCGACTTGGCGGGAGTTAGCGCGAACTCTCGGTATGCGTCGCGGCAATCACCAGCAGCGCCACGACCAGGCTCAGGCTGTATTCCATGCCGCCCACACCGTGCTCGCCGACGAACCAGCCGAAATTGACGTGAATTAGCAGGATGCCGCCGACAGCGATTGCCTGAAAGCCCACCGTAAGCCAGCGCACCCATTTGCCCAGCGCCATCAGGGTACCGGCCGCGAGTTCATACAGGGTGATCAGCCATACCGCGACGAGCGGCAATGGAACGCCCTTGGCGGCAAGAAAGCTGGCGAACTGGGGGATGCTACCGTTGGCGATGCGCACCGCCGCGTGAGCCATGAAGAAGATGGCGACTGCGACTCGTAATAGCATTAGCGCACCTGCCTGCGAAACAAAGGGATAGCGATTCACGGGCATCATTGCAGCAGCGGGTTCTTGGCGACTTCACCCTTCTCCGTGCAGAGCGCTTCCGAGACAGAGCGACCGATTACGCTGATACTCCCGCCCACGAAGCAGTTGTATTCCTCGCCGCGTTTGGTCCTGACGCGGTCACGTGTGGTGACGCCGTCGTTAACACGGTTCTCAATAGTGAACCCGCCCTTTTCCAGCCTCAGCACGAAGGCGGTGCGATCGACGAGCGCATCGTCGCTGACGGCGATCGATGCGCAGCCGGTAGGTGCGGTAGCGAGCAGGGCCGCAGCGAATGACAGGACGGGACCGGGGACAACGGGACGACACGCCGCGGGACGGCAATTGCAGGTGAATTTCATGAGGCTCCTTGACAGTGTAAAAATGCGTGTAGCGCGTGGCTGCCATGCATTGAGACAGTATTGGTTAGTTGTATTGAGGCTGCGTTATATTTGAGCCTACGCGCGGCGTGCCCGCAAACGAAAAGTTTCAGCCCTGAGCGCAAATTAAACTAAGCCTGATGATGAAAGAAATCCCGCCACTTGGCGCACTTCGCGCCTTCGAATCCGCCTCGCGTCAGCTGAGTTTTGTGCGCGCCGCGGATGAGCTGCACGTGACCCCGGCCGCAGTAAGCCATCAGATCAAACAACTGGAGCAGTGGCTCAAGCTGAAGCTATTCGACCGCGGTGCCAACGGCGTCACATTGACCACGGCCGGGCGCGACTACGCAATGCGAATTCAGGCAGTGTTCGACCTGCTGACGGAGACCACACGCACCGCGCGCGCGAACCAGCAACGCTCGGTGGTCACGATACGCGCACAGTTCACAGTCGCGACGTTATGGCTGATGCCGCGTCTGATCGCACTGAAAAATGCGCGGCCGGACATCGAGGTGTCGCTGGCGGCAGTGCCGGATCGCTATGACACCAAGATCAGCGCCGATTTGGTGATCCATGAGGTACTGGCACTTTCGGGTTACCGTCACGAACTCATGTTGGTGGGCAAATTCCAGTGCTACGCGTCCCCTGCGATGCTGGCGCGTTGCCCGAAGCCCAAACCCGCGCGAGTGCTTGCGCAGCCGCTCATTCACACCGCGCTTGTGAGCCCTCGCCGCCGTTATCCCGGCTTTGCGGAATGGTTTCAGGCGGCCGGGGTGCAAGCACCAGCCATTTTGCCGGGCATGTCGCTCAACCTCATGCATCTGACAGCGAATGCCTGCGTGATGGGCGCGGGCTTCGCACTGCTGCTCGATGAATATTGCCTCGATAGCGTACGTGCCGGAAGCTTGGTGGCCGTGCGCGGACCGGTGATCGAATCGCCACATCCGATCTACATTCATCTGCGAAAGGATGCATCGGACGACGCGAATTTTGTACGACTATGGCTTCTGGGCCAGTCGGGCGGATGACCAAGAAACGCGGTTCGAAACGACCTTTCAGTTTGTCGCGCGCAGGATGTCTGATCTGCGATTCCCTAGCACAGGAGCGCATGCTGTCGGCATTTTGGCCTGAAGACCGCGCCAGTGCTGGGGCCATTGCTTAACCTGGTAACAACACAGTTGAACCGGTGGTCTTTCTCGCCTCCAGGTCGCAATGGGCGTGCGCCGCGCCTTTCAACGCATAAGTCTGGTTGACGCTTGCAGGATGAAAACAATCTAGCGCCTCTACTGGAGTTGCCTAACTATCAGCCGAGTCAAACCGACTAGGCGCTATCTTTTGTTTTTCATGGCGCCCGACTTAAACTTGGAATCCGGAATAAGGAAAAAGTCCGCATAGTTGCGAAACGTATACGGAAACCTCAGCTCAATTGCGTTTTGCATCGCCACTCTTCGAGATAAGTTAGGTAATAAAAAAGACCAATCTTGTGGGGCAGTTTCTGCGGCCGCGTCAATAAATAACTTGCGGCTAATGGCTGCTGCATGCTGTGGGCAGTTCATTCGCTGGCTTGAGTGACCGCAATGCGGAAATTTGTGGCTCGACACCGTTGGACCGGTTCTGGCCGAAAGCGGCATTTCGCCGGTGCGGCAGAAGCTGAAAAGTTATCTTCTTGAAAACGTGATCAATGGACGAGCGGGTTTATTAGCTCCACTCCTGTTCCCTGAAAGTCTTTCAGGTTACTGGTTACAACTTTCAAATCGCAGATCAGCGCAATCGCTGCAATCTGTTAGTCAATCGGCTGCTGGTGATTTGGTGACATTAAGCGCCCCCACACCTGGGCGCATTCTTCCTCGAAAGATAACACTCTGTCGGCATAATCATTCGCGACCAGATCAAGCTATTTCTCCAGCGGTTTGGCTTGCGGAGGGACGCCGCGATGTCCAATGTTCTCAAACCCGCGCCGAATTTCACCGATGGTCTGCGCTGAAAGGTAAAGGTCGGCAGCATCAATCGTCTTGAAGAATTTTTGGACACCCGAGTTTGCGTTCGCGCCCTTGCGAGCTTCGCTGATGACGTTTGTGTCGACCAGGTACACGCGCGGCTCTACCTGTTGCGGAAATTGAAATCGGCGTCTTCACCAACGTTCGGCATACTCGACAGAATGTCGGCAACAGACCGACGCCTCGGGCGCTGTAAAACGGATTTCAGAATCTCCCGATGTTCTGCTTCTGCACTTCTTCCGTGTGAAGCCGCTTGTTGCTTTAGTGCCAGTACTATTTCTTCATCAACGTTGCGCACTACAAGATTGGTCGCCATGTTGGCCTCCTACGTTGCAATCATTGATTGCAGCTTGCGACCAATATAATTACATTGCAATCATATTGGGGCACCGCTTTCGAAGTTCCGATTTTGGCCGACGCCCGACTTATCCTCGACTGATTTTTTTCTGGTCGGTGATCATCATTTCTTTTCGCACGCGTCGGCGATGCGCTTGCCTTCCGATTGCATTTTCATGCTGCCTTGCGGCATGTTCATCGTCATGTCCATCTTGTATGCGTCCTTACCGTTGTGCGTGACGCTGCCTTCGCCGGACGTGCCATTCTTGCAGGTCATTTTCCATGACACCTTGTTGCCTGCTACTTTCAGATCGGTTTGCTCACACATCTTGTCCGCGCCGCCATTCGGGGTGCGCTGTTCAGACCATTTGCGCTCACCAGGCTTGACGCAGTACGTCGTGGTCTGGCTGCCGAATTTATCTGCCATCTCCGGCGGCATACCCGGCATTTCCATTTTGGTTTTCATTTCCCACAGTCCACCGGGCATTTCCTGCGCTGACGTGATGGTTGCGAAGGTAAGGACGACGCTGGCGACAATCATCGAAACAGTTTTCATCATGTTCTCTCTCGTAAATTGATATCGAATGCTACCGTGAAACGCCATCTCCCGTCCTTGAGAACAACGTACAACTCATTCATCGTAACGTTGCACGCGCGCCCTGAAGCCCGCCTCACCTAGGTTGATGACGATTTGCTCAACGTGCGCGTAGTTACGCGTCTTCAACACGAACTCAACTTCCGCTGTCTGCACCGGCAGGTTTGTAAACGCGCGCTGATGATGCACTTCTTCGATATTCGCATTGGCATCCGCAATCACACTGGTGATGCGTGCCAGCGCGCCAGGCAAATCACGCAACTCCACCTTCAGGCGTGTGAGTCGGCCCGAGCGCACCATGCCGCGCTGGATGATGCCTGCCAATACGAGCGGGTCAATATTGCCACCGCACAGCACCAGGCCCACATGTTTACCGGCGAATCGCGCGCCATGCCTCATCAGTGCGGCCAACGATGCCGCCCCCGCCCCTTCGACCACGGTCTTCTCGATCTCCAGCAACATCACGATCGCTTCTTCGATGTCGCCTTCGTCAATTAACACGATATCGGAAACCAGTTTTGCGACGATATCGCGGGTGAGTTTTCCCGGCTCCTTGACGGCAATGCCTTCGGCAATCGTCGATTGGCCGAAGCTGGCGGTCGTGCCGTTGATCAACGCGGCCATCGATGGAAAGCGCACCATCTCGACGCCAATAATGTCAATTTCAGGTTTGATTGCCTTGGCGGCGGTCGCCATGCCGCTTATCAAACCTCCGCCACCAATAGCAATGCAGAGCATGTCGAGTTGTGGAAAAGTTTCGAGCATCTCGAGCGCGATTGTGCCCTGACCGGCGATCACTTTCTCATCGTCATACGGGTGGACAAAGGTGAGTTTTGTCTCACGGGATAACTGCAATGCATGCGCCTTGGCATCATCAAAATTTTCGCCGAAGAGCAATACCTCCGCGCCATGACGCTGCGTCATCTCTACTTTCACGTTCGGCGTGAACTTGGGCATCACGATGGTGCTGGGAATTCCCAGCCGTGTCGCATGGTAAGACACACCCTGCGCGTGATTTCCCGCCGATGCGGCGATGACGCCGTTCTTCTTTTGTTCCGCGCTAAGCGACACGAGCTTATTGAGCGCACCGCGTTCCTTGAAGCTTGCCGTAAATTGCAGGTTTTCAAACTTGAGGTAAACCTGTGCACCGGTAATTTCGGACAGCGTGCGGGAATACATGCAAGGTGAATTGGCGACGTGGCCTTTGAGCACTTCGCGCGCGGCCTGGATGTCCTGGAGAGATACTGTTGTCATGAGCCGCTATCTCAAAAATTGGTAATCCACATCCGGTTTCCTGCCGGAAATTAAATCAGCCAGCGCACGGCCGGATCCACAACCTTCTGTCCAGCCGAGCGTTCCGTGGCCGGTATTGAGGAACAGATTGGGAATTCGCGTGCGGCCAATCAGCGGGCAATTTGACGGTGTCGCCGGGCGCAACCCGGTCCAATACACCGGATTGTCGTAGTCAGCCGCCTTGGGAAACAACTCGCGCGCGCGCTTGACTAATGCCTCGGTACGCACCAGCGAAAGATGCGTGCTGTAACCATCGAGTTCGGCCGTGCCTGCAATTCGCATTCGGTCACCGATTCTGGAAAATACAATCTTCATCGCTTCATCGGTGAGGCTTACCATGGGCGCGCCTTCGAATCCTTCGGTCGAAAGCGTTGCCGAGTAGCCCTTGGCCGGATAGACGGGGATGGTGATGCCGACAGGCTTGAGCATGAGATAGCTGTAACTACCCATCGCGCATACATAAGCGTCGGCAGTGTCGGTTTCGGTATGGCCCGTCGAATGGCGTAGCCGTACACCGCTAATCTTTCCATCATCCGTCTCGATGGCTTCGATCATTGCGCCGTATTTGAATTTGACGCCTTTGCTAATGCAAAGGGCCGCGAGGTTCTGGGTGAACTTGAAGGCATCACCCGATTCGTCAGTTGGCGAATACGTGGCCCCGGCCAGGCGGTCGCGGATTTGATGAAGTGCTGGTTCAATGGCGATCGCTTCTTCCACCGTTTTTACATCGCGTTCAATCCCGTACTTTCGCAGTAACACCGACGCCGATTTGCCCGCTTCAAAATCAGCCTTGCTGGTGTAGAACTGAAGGATGCCACGCGTCAGATGGTCGTAATCGATACCGGTTTCCTGCCGCAGTTCCTGCAACGCGGTGCGGCTATACAGCCCAAGGTTGACCATCTCGCGGATGTTGTGTCTAAAGCGCCAGGGAAGGCACTCAATCATGAAACGCATACCCCATGAGAGCTGGTGCCATTCGAGCTTTGGTCTAAACAGTAAAGGCGCATCTTCCTGCGTGAGCCATTTCAAGACTTTGAATGGTGCTGAAGGGTTGGCCCACGGCTCCGATTGCGACACAGAAATTTGTGCGCCGTTGGCGAAGCTGGTCTCGAGTCCCGCGCCAGGTTGACGGTCGATGACCGTCACGTCATGGCCGCTCTTGGCCAGATACCATGCGCTCGCGGTACCAATAACGCCGGCACCCATCACCATCACTTTCATTTGCCGCTCCAGGCCGAAAAACCATGAGGGGCGGCGATGTGCTTCCAGGTATGCACGGCGACCGCCATTAACGCCGCGAAGTCTAGCAGTCCGTCGAACGCAAAGGCAATGTGGTACCGCGATTCTTTAACAGCAACAGACAGCGGGCTTTGCGTTACCATTGTTAAAAATCATCGGCCCTTTTCCATGCAAAGAGACCTAGACGCTTTTGTGCAAACCGCTTGTGCATTTGATCCGGCGGATAGCCTGTTGCCGTTCACCGTTGAGGGCGTTCTCGCGGGCTGGATGAAGCGATCATTCGCAGATCGCCTCTCGCAATGGCCGGAGTTTTTTTCAGTGCGGCCACGCGGTGTCGCCATGCTGGGCGATTTTGAAACGGCCCTGCATCGCAGCGTGGCAATAGCGGAAGTGGTGGAATCGTTGGCAACGGAAACGGTGATCAACGGTTGGCGGGGTGAGCTGGTTACGGTGGCCGAGACGTTCTATTCGCCGCCTTTGTTTCATATCGAGCGCGCCGCCTCACGCTATTTCGGCTTGACCATGTACGCGTCGCATCTAAATGGACTGACCACAAAAAACGGCGCGCCGCACATGTGGATCGCGCAACGCGCCGATACCAAAGCGGTCGACCCCGGCAAGCTCGACAATCTCGCTGCGGGACGCATCGCGCGCGGGATGGGTGCCTTTGATACGCTCGTGAAAGAAAGTTTTGAAGAGGCCGGCATTGCACCCGAATTGGCGAACACGGCGCACGGCGCGGGTGTGGTGCGTTGCAAGCGGGAGGTCGAGGAGGGTATGCACCATGAAATCATGTTCGTGCACGACATCCTGCTGCCGGAGAGTTTCGTCCCGCAGAATCAAGACGGCGAGGTCAGCGGATTTCGGTGTATTCCTATCGCAGAAATGATGGCGCGCCTGGAGGAAGACCCCGACGAATTTACCGTGGATGCGGCGCTGGTGGTGCTGGACTGCCTGATCCGGCGCGGCTTTATTACATCGGATCGCAAAGACTATCTCGAAATTATTCACGCCATGCGGCCGTAGCGGGGACATCATCTTTCTTGCCCGCAGAAACGCGCTCGTACCCGGAAAGTTGTTTACTTCTTTCAATTTTCAATCGAAACACAAGCACTGGAGCGCCTTCCAGGTCATTTATGTGCCGTGAACCGCGCCAATCCTAGCTGCCTGATTATGCGATCAGACCTCCTTTGAATAGTTACGCGCTTGGCCTCATCGTCTCGGCGGCCATCCTGCACGCCGGCTGGAATTATCTTCTGAAGAAATGCGGTGGCGGCATCGGCGTACTCACGCTTTCCGCCATTGTCGCCACGGTTGCATTGACCCCTTTTTCGCTGTTCCTGATTTTCGTCAACCAATTCGCCTTCACACCGACAATGATCGGCGTGATCATCGGTAGTGGCGTGCTGCATATGATTTATTTCTTGCTGCTTGACCGCGCCTATCGGAGCGGCGGCGAACTGTCAGTGGTGTATCCACTGGCTCGCGCAACCGGACCGCTCATCACAATCCTGGTTGCTACGCTGATATTTGGGGAGCACATGTCGGCCTTGGCGCTTGCTGGCGCTATCCTGATCGGCATTTCAGCCTTGGTGCTCACCGGAAACCCTGCCAAGCTCTTGCGCAAAGATACCAGCGCCGGCGTCGGTTTCGCACTGTTGTGCGGATGCATGATCGCGAGCTACACCTTGTGGGACAAACAGGCAGTGGCGGTGCTGCTGATACCGCCGGTGGTATTCGATTGGGGCGCCAATCTGTCGCGCATCGTGATGATGGCACCTATGGCCATGAAGCGCGAACCCGGCGCCATTAGCCGCGCCTGGCGAGACCATCGCAACACGGTGATTGCGATCGGCGTACTGAGCCCGCTCTCCTACATTCTGGTATTGACGGCGATGGTGTTTACACCGGTCAGCTATGTAGCGCCTGCACGTGAACTGTCTATCTTGTTTGCGGCGCTGCTTGGTGCACATGCCTTGAAAGAAGGGGACGCCACGCGCCGCACGATCGCAGCACTTGGGATGGTGCTCGGCATTGCTGGCTTGGCGCTGGGATGAAAACGCGGCGCTTCACCAAATCCGCGAGATCGAATTTCATTGCAAAAACGAATACATTTTTTCACTATGCGGGTTGCGGTTAAGTGCTTCCCTTTTCGCCAATTCGGCGCGCACCGTTTGGCCGAGCGTCCGTCTTGCCTCCCCAAGTATCCAATAGGCCTCGGCTGTATCCCATCCTTTTGCGAGCTGATTTTCAATGAGCACGACAGCCGGGCCCGGCTTTCCACTGAGTAGCAGCGCTTTGGCAAGCGAAGTAGCGGATTCGCCAAATGGGCGTGTGTCGAAATTCTTCTCTGCAAGTGACAGCGCCTTGCGCACATCGACTTTATCCTGCAGGAAATGATCGAGCGCATGACCAGCGGCGGCTTCGGGAAATGCGGCGAGCCTTTGCTCGTATAGTGCCCGCGCGCTCAGAGTTAACTTGCGCGCTTTTTCCGCGTTGCCTTCGCGCATTTCAATGGCCGCCAACGCATCCATGAATTCTGGCGCACCAGTGCGCGCCACGACACTCTCATAGATCGCCTTTGCTTCCTTTGTCTTGCCGCTTAACAGCAATACTTCAGCAATGTGTTCGTCAATCAACCACCAGCCTTCGAGTGCATCCGACGCGAGCCGATACAACGCAAGCGCTTCGTCAAGACGCCCGCGATCGAGCGCGATCAGTCCGCGCTGCAGCCTGCGGAGAGCCATGACATGGGGGAATATAGGCATTTCAAACGCCGATTTCCAAGAATAGAAATTCTAGGTTCAAACGCGCTTTTTCTCGAATCATCAATGCATCGGCGGCGCGGGAGCGGTCAAGCAAGCAGCAGTACGCTGAACTCCATCGTTTTTTCGAATTGGCAACATGATTTCGAAGAAAATTGTCTATTTGTGACCTCATCCGCGCGTCGATGCGAGTGTCTGCCACAAACCCCGGTATCCGACCTATTTTTTGCTTGCCAACCGCGGTCGGCGGCAGGCCCGGGAATGCGGCCTATTGCTCTGGCGCATACCGGCAGTGGCGGGCGCGACCCTCGCGCTTGGCCTGGTACAGGGCCTGGTCGGCGCGGGTGATCAAGGTAGCCGGCGTGGCCTCCGCCGCGCCCGCCAGCGTGCACGCGCCAATGCTGATGCTGATGAACTCGCCGACCGGCGAGTTGCCATGTGGAATACACAGTTCCGTCACTGCACGCAGACAGGATTCGGCGACTTGTGCGGCCGCTGCGGCGTCGGTTTCCGGCAGCAGGATCGCCAACTCGTCGCCGCCATAACGGGCGACCAGATCGCTGGTGCGGCTGACCGCGACGGTCAGGGCGCTGGTCACCGCCTTGATGCATTCGTCGCCTGCGAAATGGCCGTAATGGTCGTTGTATTGCTTAAAGTGGTCGATATCCATCATCAGAAGGGACAGCGGCGCATGGCTGCGACGAGCACGACGCAGTTCGACGGACACGCGCTCGTCGAAGGAGCGACGGTTGGCGATGCCGGTCAGGCCGTCGCGCATGCTCAACTGGCGCAGTTCTTCCGTCCGCAGTTCCACTTTCTGTTCGAGGCTCTCGTACAGGCGGGCGTTTACCAGGGAGATCGCCGCCTGCGAGCTCAGCAGCTCCAGCGTCTGCTGGTGTCGGCTGGTAAAGGCGCTCTCCATCAGGTTGTTTTCCAGGTAGACCAGCGCCACCAGTTTGCCTTGGGTATGCACCGGCATGCAGAGCACCGATTTCGGCTTACGCTGCTGCACGTAGTTATTCTGGGCAAAGCGTGTATCGGCGGACGGGTTGTTTAGCAGCAGCGTGCTGCGGGTGAGTCGCACGTACTCGATGATCGCGGTGGGCAGCGTCGGGCGATCGCCGGCACACAGTTCCGCTAGCGGCTGGCTAATCAAATGGCAGTCGAAGCGTCGGTTGTCCGTCAGGCCGCCAGCGGCCTCGACGATCAACCGGTCGTCATCCACCAGGATGATGGCGCCGTGCTCTGCACCAGCGTTTTCAAGCAATGTTTCGAGCATCTTCGGCAGAAGCGAATCGAGGTGGATTTCCTTGGCCAGCAACTGCATGGTCTTTAGCAGTGAATGCAGGTCTAGCGGGCCGGTATGCTCGGAGATGCTTCGGTAGGACTGCGGCTGCAATTGCGCCGAGCCGCTATGTTGCCGCTCCAGAGCGCGGAAGGAAACCTCTGGCCACTGCGCTTCGAGCTGCCGACATTTGATTTCGGCGCCCCAGCGCCGGTAATGGTACCAGGCATCGCGAATGAAATTGCTGGACAGCTGTTTCTGCTTCCGGCTCAGCCAGAAACCGGCATACAGCTCGTTCGCCAAGGCCTCGATGACCGTAAAGCCGGCGACAGCGGCGGCGTCAATGGCTTGTGCATACAGGTCCATCGCGATGGCGTCGTCGTTGCGCACGCGCGCCAGTTCGGCATCGATGAGCAGGGCTTTGTGGCGGAAATTTGCCGCGCAGCCAGCGGCCCACTCGCGAAAACGGGCCAGGTGATATTCGGCCGCTGCCACGTTGCCAATCTGGCCGGCCACGTCATGGAACGCCGGTTTAAGCAGGCCCAGCGCGGTGTAGAAGGTCGCCTCGACCAGCGAGGGGCTGTCCGGCAGACACATTCCAACAACGGCCAGGCTATCGGTGCACAACCGCCATTGCCGTGCGTCGTCAAGCAGGTAGGCGTGGCGGGCCATCGCGCAGATGTGCAAGGCCAACGGGATCGAAGGCGTTGCGTAATCACCCCGGAAGAACGCCGTCGAGCTGGTTTTGGCGGTATCGAAACTGTGGGTGCCGAGCGTTTGCCCACGCAGCGCCTGCAGCGGCAACATAACCCCGTACACCAGCATGGCCTCGGTACTGGTCTGGTGACTTTGCTGCAGAAACTTCAGGCGACGCTCGCACTCCTGGTGCAAAGTGTCCAGCACGGCGCCGTACGCGAAGCGGTTCACTGCACCCAGCAACACGCAGTAGCCGGCCGCCAACGGGTTGATGCCCGACTGGCCGAACTCCACGCCCTTGTCGAGGAAGGGCAGCGTGTCCTGCAGGGGCTCGCCCCAATGCTGGTAGAAGGCGGAAAAGTACTGGTAGACGGTCAGGCGAAAGTACTTGTTCTCGCGTTTCTCAGCCAGGGTTAGTGCCAGCTTGCCCAATTGATAGCTGTCTGTGTACGGCCGTTTCATCACCGACATGGCCGTCATGTAGGCGACAAAGGCAACTTGAGTGAGATCGCATTGCCCGTGACGCAGCGTAGCCTGCACCATGCGCGTCGCGTTGAGCACGAATGTGTTGAAGGCGCCGATCTGATAGGCGGCATAGGAAATGCCCAGGTGCACACGCATCGCCAGCAGGACCTCAGGCCGCTGCATTTCTGGCGCTGCCAGCAGCTCGGCCTGGCTGCGTTGCGCCAATAGCTCCTCGGTGGCGGCGAACTCGGCCGGGAACAAGGCGGCAGCGGCGTCCTCACTGGCGGGGAACGGCCTGTCGAGCAGTTTTAGCGCAACTCGCAGCAGCGGCATCGAATCCGCGAAGCGACCCGTGAGGTTGTACTGGTCGACTTGCACCAGGCACAGTGTGACCTTCGCGATTTCCCCGGGCGCGGCGGCGATGCCTTCCGGGTAGAGCGCCTCGGCCTCTGCGAAGTTGCCTGCAAGATACTCGGCCTCGGCCAGTTCGCTAAACAGGAGCAGCGTTTGTTCCGGATCGCGCTGCCAAGCGTCGGCTTCGAGCAGTGCCTTGGCCTGGCGCAACAGGGTCACGGCGTTGGCCAGCGCCGAAGCTGATTTCGCCCGCGAACCACCGCGCAGATTCAGCGCCATTAAGCGGGCGCGTTCCCCGGCGTCGGTGATCAGTGACGCGGCGCTATTGAGCGCATGCAGGATGTTGAACAGTCGTTCCTCGAGCTCGGATTCCGAACTGCCGGCCAGAAGCAAACGGCCGCAACGCAACTGCAATTGCTGGCGCTGCTCGGGGGGCATCAAGTCGTAGGCGGCCTGCTGTACGCGGTCATGCAGGAAGCGGTAGCGCGCCGCCTGCAAACGTTGCGGATTTTCATTAAATTTGTAGTTCTCGTTCAGTGGCAACACCAGTCCGGCCTGCAAGGCCGGCCACAAGGTGGTCGCGACGCTCGGCGCGTCCTGGGTAGCCGCGGCCATTAGCTGGCGCATATCGAAGCTGTCGCCCAGGTATTTGCTGCTCATAGCCGAACATTCAATATGCCATCCTGGAAAGCCAATACCCCAGGGCGAAGGCCACCTCATAATGTGTTCAGGTTTAGCTCTGATCCAAAGTGCAAAATCAAGCCTGCCTCGTTTTTCATTTTGCCCTCCCAGTTCTCTTGTATTTT
>ENA-OFCE01000956-OFCE01000956.1-metagenomes-genome-assembly--contig:-NODE-956-length-16337-cov-5.257462_pt1 | contig 16337 bp, 15 predicted proteins | sample MGYA00153388_OFCE01 | MGnify analysis MGYA00153388
TGGCCGCAGCCAGCGGACTTTGCCGGTTTTTTCTTCTGCCGCGCGCTGGGCGTTGAGAGTGACGAGGTGGCTTAGCAGTGCGTCCTTGTTTTCCGATTGATTTAAACCTGGTTCAAGGCCGTAAGCTTGCAGCACGGCGGCGTCGAGTTCGTCATGCAGTTCTTTGAGCACGCCGACCAGGCCTTGGGTGTGGATGGTTTTTTCTTTGGCTGTCAGGTCGCGGCCAGTTTTGAGGGCTTCAAGCACGTTGTACATGCCTGTCAGCGTCAGGCCGGGGTGTGCGGCTTGCTGGCGTTTGCGGTGGGCGTCGATTTGCTCGGCCAGCTCTGCGATTTGGTTGTGCAGTTTGGGGGTTAGGCCGGGTGAGTTTAATTTTGTAAATTTTTCGAGGAGCGCAATCAGCGGGTTGAGCGGGTCAAACCATCAAGCGATGTCGAATCCCACAGAAGCCCGTCTTTACGCGCCTCTGCGAAATCTGGATGCGTGGCGAATTCGTTCGCCACTTCCTCCAGCTTTTCGTCGCAGCTAGCCACGTCGGGTTCAACTTGCAGCTTTGAGACTTTCGTGCGCTTAAAGCGTTTGGGGTGCGACAAGTCGCCCATCTACCGCACCCGCTCTGCCATCTTCAGCGCAACTTCCCGCCCCAGCTCTATCACCGACATGGCGTAGTAGCTGCTCCAGTTGTAGCGGGTGATGGCGTAAAAGTTTTCGGTACCTGCCACATATTGGGGTGCATCGGGTCCGTTGAGCAGTTCAATCAAGGCCAGCGGGCCGGTGTGTGCTGCACCTGCCGCGTCAAGAACTGCACCTTTGGCGGTGAAGCTGGCAGCGCTGAAGGTGGGCAAAATGTCGGGCGCCATCAGTGCATCCATATCTAAACGGGTCTTGTCAAAACTCACAGAATAGTGGGTGGGCATACCAGGTTGCCAGTTAAAGGCTTTGAAGTAATTGGCGACTGAACCAATCACGTCTGCTGTACTGTTCCACAAGTCAATGTTGCCATCGCCATCAAAATCAATCGCGTACTTGGCCCAGCTTGACGGCATGAACTGCGGCATACCCATGGCTCCGGCATAACTTCCGCGCGGCTCAAAGGGGTCAACACCCCGCCGGCTTTGCAGGGTTAAAAACTGCTCGACTTCACCTTTAAAAAAATCACTGCGCTCTTTGGCGCGTGGGTGGCTGGTGGGGAAGTCAAACGCCAGCGTAGTAATGGCGTCCATCACGCGAAAGCTGCCAGTGTCGCGGCCATAGATGGTTTCAACGCCAATGATGCCGACGATGATGTCAACAGGTACGCCAAACTGTTTCTCCGCCCGTTCAAGCGTTGCCTGGTTGGCTTGCCAAAACTTCACGCCAGCGGCAATGCGAATCGGGTCAATGAAGCGGCTGCGGTACACACGCCAGTTTTTAACGAAGGGTTTGGGGGCGGGCTGCATCAGGCGTGCCACGGTTGCGTTGTACCTGGCTTGGCCGATGGCATTGCGCACCCAGGTGGGGTCCAGGTCGCGTCTGGCTGCCAGGTCGTCGGCAAACTGCATCACCTCTGGTCGGCTGGAATAATTGGCAGAGGGCTGGCCGGTAGCCATAGCAGCGCTGGAATTGACTTTTTTTAAGTCTTTTTGGTCTGTGGCCCATGAAATACGGGCGCAAGCAGCTACTAAAATAATAGCAAATAGAAGTTGGGCTGGGCGGAGCAAAAAGAGCATTGCCCGATTTTACTTAGGCCGGGTTATTTGGGCCAAATTACTTCGGCCAATCAAGCGCCCTGAATTGCTGCTTGAGCTTGTTAAACCCGTTGTCACTTGCATTGGTGGCACTGGCATAGCGCTGCGATTCCAGCTGCATCAGCCACTGCAGGGGCGCTGCAGGTGTTTCACCAAATTTTGCGCGCAGCAGCGCCGCAAGCTGGCGCGGTGAGGTGGCCGATGTGCTTTCAATTCCCGCGCTCGCCAGGCGTTTGCGCGCACGTGCGAGCAGGCGCAGCCAGGGGTCGTGCTGGCTGCGCTCCCACAAACTCCACGCCGCCCCCAGCAGGCTGACCACCACCAAAATACCGCTGAGCAAAATGCCCAAGTCCTGCCAACTCGGCGACGAAAAGCCAATATTCTTCAACAAATTCAGCTGCTTGCCCTGCGTGTAGTTCAGCACCCATTGGTTCCAGGAGTTGTTGATCGCCTCCCAGGTCGCCCGCAATTGCATTGAAAACGCCGGATTGAGATTGCGCAGCGCCTGCCCGATCGGGTTTTGCGGCGCTTGCAGGCGTTGAAAGGCACCGGTGCGGCCAGGCGACACGGCCGATGTTGGGTCCACGCGCACCCAGCCCCGGCCTTCGTACCAAACTTCTGCCCACGCATGCGCGTCGCTTTGGCGCACCGTCCAAAAACCGTCAACGCCGTTCAGTTCGCCGCCTTGGTAGCCCGTCACGATGCGCGCGGGCACGTCGAGCGCGCGCATCAAAATGACAAAGCTCGACGCAATGTGCTCGCAGAAGCCTTCTTTTTTATCAAACCAGAATTCGTCTGCAGTGTTTTGCCCGTACAAGCCGGGCTCTAGCGTGTAGACGTAGCTGCCTGTGCGCAATTTGCTCATCACCACATCAACCAGCGGCCCGCTGCCAGCTTGGGCATAGCGCGCATCACGCCGAATTTCATTGGCCAGCGCGAGCGTGCGGGGGTTAAAGCCGGGCGGCAGCTCAACAAATTCGCGCAGGCCAATCACGCTTTGCTGTGGGCCATGCTTGAAGCTGGTGTAGCTCTGCACTTTGTAGCGTGCAAGGTCATTGACGGGCCGATTGGTGATCCATTGCAAATCGCTCTGCATGACGGTGTTGTAGCCCTCAATCACGGGCGCCCGGTTGGCCGCGTCCATCACCATCAGCCACGGCTTGCTGTTGGGTTCTTGCGTGACTTCGTAGGCAATGGGCTCGCCGCTCACCACCAAACTGGCGGTGACCCTGAAACGTGAAAACAGATCAGGGCTGGCGCTGGTCCATTCGCGGCCGTCAAACGTCGACAGCACGGGCCCGCGAAAATACAGGTCTGGCTGCTGTGGGGGCGGGCCTTCAAACTTGACGCGCATGGCGACGCTGTCGTCCAATGCCAGGCTTGCAATGGTGCCCACTTGCATTTTTGCGCTCAAGCCGCTGCGGCCCGCAATGCCTTCACCCGGTGTGCCCCACAGGGGTGCCAGGCGCGGGAAGAGTAAAAAAAGCACGATCATGATGGGTGCGCCCAGCAGTGCCATCCAGCCAGCGGTTTTAGCGGCTACCAGCAGCGGCGGTTTACCTACCGGCATGTGGGCATTGACCAGCACCGTCAGCAGGCCGAGCAAACCTATCAACATGCTGGCCGCAGTGAGGAGTGACTGTGTGTAAAAAAAGTTGGCCAACATGCAGAAAAAGCCGAGAAAAAACACTACAAAAGCATCTCTGCGCGCCCGAAGTTCCAGCGTTTTTAATGTGAGCAACACGGCAAGCATGGTGACGCCCGCATCGCGGCCGAGCAGTGTTTTAAACGAGACCAAAGTAGCGCCCATTGCCACGGCCAGTAAGCCCAGGCGCCACCATGCGTTTGGCAATGCTTTGGCCGCCAGCGCCAGGTGGCCGCGCCACACCAGCACTGCAAACGCCAGGGTGCTGCACCACCACGGCAGGTGCGGTACCTGCGGCAGCAGCACCCAGGCAATCACAGCGAGCAAAAACAGCGTGTCGCGACTGTCGCGCGGCAAATGGTTCAGGCGCTCAAGCAAAGATCTCAACACAGCGCCAGCGCCTCCAGGCACTGGCGCTTGTGCGCCTCGCCGCTGGCGGGTTTTATCTCACGCGCGGGCAAACGCAGGCCGTAGTCCAACGCGAGTTTGTCGCTTTGCAGCACCCAGGCGCACAGGCGCGACAGTTTGGCTTCCGGCCCGCCGCTGCCTGCTTGCGCATAGTCAAGCCATAGTTCATGGCGCTGGGCTTGCTGGGTGTCACGTACCACCAGGCCAGCGCTCTCACTCAAGGAGTTTTCATCAGCCTTGGCGGCTTTTTTCCAGACCACCAGCTTCACAGGGTCGCCACGCCGATAGCCGCGCACGCCATCGAATTCGCCCGTGTTTTGCGCCTTGGCGGCACTGGCAGCGCCGCCAGAGCGAGGCTCGCCTGCGGGCAGCGGCGGCGGCATGGCCTCAGGCGCGGGGTACACCAGCACGCTTGCTGCTGGGCGCCATACTGTCCACACCCGAAACGTGCCGAGCGGGAACCGCGTTTCAGCTGTCAGCGTGGGAATGCGGTGCAGCCCGCGCCGCTCGGGTTTGAAGGCCACTTGCACTGTGCTTGCGCTACTTGCGGGCACGTCAGCCCATGACCAATGCGGTTGGTTGCCCATCACACTCAGGCCAATGCCGTGGCGCGTATTGCGTGATTCGTTGATAAGTTTTACGTCAAAAGCGGTTGCGGAGCCCACAAATTGGGCGCTAGGTGCTATTAAATTTAAAGACAACCCGCGCAGCGTGCCGTGGCACACGTGCATGCCCACTACGGCGCTGCCCGCCAGCAAGAAAGTCAGCAGGTAGCCCAGGTTCAGCTGGTAGTTGATGGACGCGACCAACAGTACCAAAAGCGTGAGCGCCAGCATCCAGCCCGGGCGGGTTGGCAAGATGTACACCGTGCGCTGCGTGAGTGTGATGTGGTCGCTCAACGGCAGGCGGTTTTCAAACCACGCATGAAAGCGCTGTTTGATGAACGGTACAGGGTTCAGTGTCACGCCGGATGCTCAGTCGTTTGCTATTTATTCAGGAGCTGTTTGCGCCTGTATCTATTGGGTAATCGGTTGAATGCGTATTGGAATATCAAGGAAGCGGCACCTCGGCCAGCATGGCCCGCACTTGCTCTTGCGCGCCGCGCCCGGCATCGCTCACAGGCACCAGGCGGTGCGCTGCGGTTTGCGGCAATACGGCGGCAATGTCGTCAGGCGCAACGTAATCACGCTCGTTTAAAAAAGCCTGCGCTTTGGCGGCGCGCATCACGGCAATGCCAGCGCGTGGGCTCAGCCCCTGCAAAAACCAGCGACCCGACCGCGTTGCCGCCATCAGGTCTTGCAGATAGTTCAGCAGCGGCTCAGACGCATGCACCCGGCTGACCTGCTGCTGCAGGTCAAGCAAATCATGCGGACTTAAAACCGCTCTCAGGTTGTCAACCATCTCGCGCCGGTCGGCACCTCTCAAGAGTTCGCGCTCCGCATCGCGGTCGGGGTAGCCGAGCGAAATCCGCATGTGAAATCGGTCAAGCTGCGATTCAGGCAGTGCATAAGTGCCCAACTGGTCATGCGGGTTTTGCGTGGCGATGACAAAAAACGGCGTGGGCAGCGGGCGGGTTGCGCCTTCAATCGTGACCTGCTTTTCTTCCATCGCCTCCAGCAGCGCGCTTTGCGTTTTGGGGCTCGCGCGGTTGATTTCATCGGCCAGCAGCACTTGCGCAAAAATCGGACCGGGGTGAAACACAAAGCTCTCTTTTTGCCGCTCGTAAATCGACACGCCTGACAGGTCACTCGGCATCAAATCAGCGGTAAATTGCACGCGTGAAAATTGCAGACCGAACGAGCGCGACAGCGCATGCGCCAGCGTGGTTTTACCAACGCCGGGCACGTCTTCAATCAGCAAATGCCCGCCCGCCAACAGGCACGCCACACAGTCTTGTACCTGCGCCTGCTTGCCAACGATCACCGTGTTAAGCTGTTTTAGCAAGCTTGTTAATCTTGTTTTTGAATCCATTACGTTACGTTACCCGAAAACTTTTACGCTATGAACGTTACTGGTTATTTCTCCCACAAAGATTGCCGAAAACACGAAATGGGCGCGGGCCACCCCGAATGTCCAGAGCGGCTGGATGCCATCGACGACTGGCTGCTGGCCACTGGCGTGAAAGACGCACTTGACTGCCGCGAGGCGCCCATTGCGCCGATTGGCGACATTGAGCTGGCACACGACCGCATGATGGTTGCTGGCCTGCGCGGGCTGGGCGCGCAACTGCAAGACGACATCAAGGCGGGTGGCCCTGCCTACGTGCAGATTGACCCCGACACGCAAATGATGCAGCACACCTGGAACGCCGCCATGCGCGCCGCCGGGGCAGCTTTGGCCGCAACCGATGCTGTGATGGCAGGTGAAATTGAAAACGCTTTTTGCGCAGTACGCCCGCCCGGCCACCATGCCTGCCATGACAAGGCAATGGGGTTCTGCTTTTTTAACAATGTGGCAATTGCCGCGCGGTATGCGCTGGAGCGGCATGGCTTAAAGCGCGTTGCCATCATCGACTTTGACGTGCACCACGGCAACGGTACGGAAGACATTTTGAAGGGCGATGACCGGGTGTTGATGGTCAGCTTTTTTCAGCATCCGCTGTACCCTTACTCCGGCACCGACCACCCGGCCAACAACATGCTGAACGTGCCAATGCCGCCGTACACCAAAGGCATGGCGGTGCGAGAGATGATTGAGGCGCAGTGGTTACCGCGCCTGGATGCCTTCAAACCCGAAATGATTTTTATCAGCGCCGGTTTCGACGCGCACCGTGATGATGAGCTGGGCCAAATGGGCCTGATTGAACAAGACTACGCATGGATCACCAGCCGCATCAAAGAGTTGGCCAAGCGCCACGCGAAAGGGCGGATTGTTTCAACACTTGAAGGCGGCTACGACCTGAATGCATTGTCCCGAAGCGTTGAAGCGCACATTCGGGTGCTGGCGGATTTGTAGTGACTCACCATGCCCTGCCAACCATATCGCGCTCTGCGTTGAGCCAATGCGTGACAGCATCAGGCAGCGGCGCGGCGTAAACCGGTTGACCCAAAGCGGCATACGATTCGGCGTTCGTCACAAAGCCTTCTTTGCCAACCACAGCGCCCTTCATGTACCCCGTAGCACAGACGCGCTGGCCATCGGTAAATTCAAACCGCATGTAGTTCCACTGCGCATCGCAGGCATCGATGCGAAAACGCAGCGTGTAGGTTTGCAGTGGGCTCAAGCCGCGCCTATAGCTAACAATCGACCCGCCGGACATGGGTCGCCAGCCGCGTTTGATAACTGCACTGGCGAAACCAATTCTCACAAAATACTCCACAATCATCAAGTCGATCATCGTCAGGTAGCGCCCATTGTTCATGTGACCGTTGATGTCAATGTCGTTGGGCAGCACCCGAAACTGCCGCTCCAGCGTTTGGCCAACCGCAAAGCGGGGCAAGCGCCAGCAGCGCAGCAGGGTGATGATTAGGCGTAAGTAAAGATTCATATCAAGCATAGTTGGTTCAATTCTGAACAATCATAGTTCAAAATTGAACGAATAGTAAAATAATCAGTGATGCCAGTCTCCCCCCCTACCGAAAAACTGAGCCTGTCGCGTGGCCGCAAAGCCTGGCTGGCAGTTGTCAGGGCTTATCTGCTGTGTGATGCGGTCTTGATCGCCCGGCTGGCTGCTGTGGGCGTGCGTGTAGGCGAACACGAGGTGCTCATCAATCTGGCGCGCACACCCGGCATGACGCAGCAAGAGTTGGCTCAGCACAGCTTTTCTGCCAAGAGCGGCATCAGCATGCTGCTGGCTCGTATGGAAAAGCAGGGTTTGCTGATGCGCAAGGCGGATGCCAGTGACGCCCGCGTCAAGCGCGTGTACCTGACAAAAAAAGGCGGCGTGCTGGCTGAAAAGTCCATCAGAATTCAAGCTGAATTGGTCGAAGGCATGACGCAAACCTTTAGCGATGAAGAACTCCGCATGATTGAGCTTGCCATGCAGCGCAGCAGCGAACAACTGGAGACCATGCGGTGACCACACCTTCAATGACCAAGGCCATTCAAATCACGGCCTACGGCCCGCCCGAAAACCTGCGCTGGGTCGATGTCACACTTGCGCCATTGCCTGCCGACGAAGTTCGTTTCAAGGTGCATGCAGCCCCTGTGAACCATGCGGACATGGAAATTTGCTCAGGCAACTGGCCAGTACAACTGGACGCGCCGTTCCCTTACACGCCGGGCCTGGAAGCCTTGGGCGATGTGGTGACGGTTGGCGCAGCGGTCACCAGTGTCAAGCCGGGTGACCGCGTCATCACCATGATGCAAAAGCTGGGCGGCATTCACGGGGTGCGTGCAGGCGGCTATCAGCAGTTTGTCACTGTGGCGGCCGATGCGGTGGCCATCGTGCCGCCAGAGCTTGACCCACTGCAAGTTGCTGCGCTGGGTTTGGCAGCAGTCACGGCGCTGGCAGGTATTGAGCGGCTTGCCTTGCAGCCGGGTCATACCGTGGTGATTCATGGGGCTAGCGGTGGGGTGGGTTCAGTTGCTGTGGCGGCTGCCAAAGCTTTGGGTGCGCGCGTGGTAGCGACCACCACCAGCCGCAGCAAGGACGATTATTTACAGTCGATAGGCGCAGATTCAGTGATTTATTTAGGAGACAAAGCCCGTCTGACCGACCAAGTAGCGGCTAAAAGCGTGGATGCGGTGATGGAGCTGTCGGGTCAAGCGACGTTTGCCGACAGCGTGGCGGTGCTGCGCCGTGGCGGCAGGTTGTGCGCACTGGGTGCGGTGACGGGTGGTGAGCTGAATTTAAGCATTTGGGATTTGCTGCATGAGCTGACACTGACTGGTTACAGCACTGAAAACCTGACCGGTGCGGATTTACGAAAAGCCATCGCCACGATATGTAATTTGCTGTCCACAGGTCAGCTCGCAGCGCCACCGTTTACAACCTTTCCCATGGCAGATGCAGCAAAAGTGCATGCGCTGATGGCGCAAAGCCAGCTCATGGGCAGGGCGATATTGTTGCCTTAAAGCCCGGTTTTATGTGTTTTAAAGGCTTTTTACCTATCAAAAGTGTCTCCAGGCCAATAAAATCGGGCGCAAGCAGCTACATATTTTGTAGCAAGTTGCAAACATCTTTTACTGTAAGCTTATGTGATTGACCCATTGTGACCATGACGACGACCACCACCGAACTCTCCCCGCCAGTGATACACACCCGAGATGACCGAGGCGTACACACGCTGGTGCTCAACCGCGCCAGCACTTTCAACGCCCTGAGCGACGACATGCTGACCGCGCTGCAAGCTGCGCTTGATTTTGTGGCTCAGGATGCAACTGCGCGCCTGGTCGTGATGGCCGCCACAGGCAAGGCATTTTGCGCGGGCCATAACCTCAAAGACATGCGCGCTAACCCCGATTTAATCTACTACCAAGGGCTTTTTGCGCAGTGCACGCGCATGATGCTGTCGATTCAAAACCTGGGCGTGCCTGTGATTGCCAAAGTGCAAGGTTTGGCAACAGCAGCGGGCTGCCAGCTGGTGGCGCAATGCGATTTGGCGGTGGCCAGCAGCAACGCCACCTTTGGCGTTAATGGCATCGACGTAGGCCTGTTTTGTGCCACGCCCAGCGTGCCGCTGGTGCGCAACATGCCCGCCAAGCAGGCCATGGAAATGCTGCTGACCGGGGCCTTCATTTCGGCTGATGAGGCGCGCGGTCGAGGGCTGGTAAATCGTGTGGTGCCCCTCGAAGAGCTTGATGCCGAGACTGAAAAATTGGTGCAAAGCATTCTTCTCAAGCCACAAGAAGCCATCGCCCTGGGCAAGGCACTTTTTTACAAACAACGTGAAACCAACATAGAAGCTGCATATCAGCTTGCGGGTCAAACCATGGCCTGCAATATGGCGCACCCGGTTGCGCAAGAGGGCGTGCAGGCGTTCATTGAAAAACGCAAACCGTCATGGCCGGTTTGATGGCATTCGCAACCTTTTTTCCGCCAGGATTGTTTTCTGGCACAGCGGCGTACCCCAAGCGTCGGATTGACAGCTTTGATGAGTGGCTGACCGCAGTGGTGCAGCCCAGTGCACTGATTGAGCTGGGCGTGCTGGTAGCCTGCGTGCTGGCGGTGTGGCTGCTGATTCGCTTGCTGAGGCGGGTCAGTGGCAACACCGATAAACAGTCAATTATTTTTGGTGCACACATTATTGATGGCGTGCTTTTTCCGATGCTCTTGCTCTTCGTGGCCTATGCCGCCAGCGCTTTGCTGCTGCGGATGGTGCCGCTGGCTATTTTCAAGGTGGCCATTCCAGTGCTGGTGTCTCTGGCGGTGATTCGCCTGGGCGTCAAGGTTTTGCAGGCCGCCTTTAAAGACGCGCCGTGGGTACACGCACTGGAGCGTTCCATTTCATGGATTGCCTGGCTGGCCATGCTGCTGTGGGTGAGCGGGCTTTTACCCGTTATTCTCGAAGAGCTGGACGACATCAAGTGGAAGTTTGGGGATTCAACGCTGTCCGTTCGCACCGTCTTTGAAGGTGCGTTGACAGCGGGCATAGTCGTTTTGATTACGCTGTGGATATCGTCAGCGATTGAATCGCGCGTGCTGCGCTCAGCCACTGGCAACGAGCTGTCGCTGCGCAAGGCGTTCAGCAATGCAACGCGGGTGGTTTTGGTGTTTGTCGGCTTGCTGATTGCGCTGTCAGCAGTGGGCATCGACCTCACGGCGCTGTCGGTTCTGGGTGGTGCGATTGGCGTGGGTGTCGGGCTTGGCTTGCAAAAACTCGCGGCCAGTTACGTCAGCGGTTTTGTCATGCTGGCTGAGCGCAGCGTGCGCATTGGCGACAACGTGCGGGTCGACACCTTTGAAGGGCGCATCACCGACATCAGGGCGCGCTACACCGTTGTGCGGGCGTTGTCGGGGCGCGAATCGATCGTGCCCAACGAGCTTTTCATCAGCAACCGGATTGAAAATTTATCGCTGGCTGATTCACGTGTGCTGCAGGCCACAGTGGTCACGGTGGCGTACGGCAGTGATGTTGAGTTGGTCATGCGCCTGTTGGCAGAGGCGGCCACCGCGCAAGAGCGGGTCTTGAAAGAGCCTGGCGTGACCATCAACCTGACGAACTTTGCGCCTGATGGGCTGGAGTTCACCGCCAACTACTGGATGACAGACCCGGAAAATGGGCAGCAAAATCTTCGGTCGCAGGTCAATTTGGCAGTGCTGGCAGCGTTTCAAACGCATGGCATTTTGATTCCTTATCCGCAGCGGGTGGTGCACGGGCTGCCCGCCGCTGCGCCCGCAGCACCGGACGCGCCCAAGTTACCTGAACAAATGCCCGGCTAACAGGTCGGGTTTGGTCAGCTCGCTCTAAATTCGACGCTGTGCTTGCCTATAATGAAAAAAGAACGATCGTTCTATTTTGTGTTTTGAAGTGGGTTGCTTGCGATAAGCCGTCCCTCAAAGTCCCCACAGCATAGAATCGGGAGCTTGGGTCAAAGCTTACGTTAACGTAAACGTCAACCTGTAGGTCAGTTACTATTTTGGAGCCGCGCAATGAAGGTTTTGGTACCCGTTAAACGTGTAGTCGACTACAACGTGAAAGTCCGCGTCAAATCTGACGGTTCTGGCGTCGATATTGCCAACGTCAAAATGAGCATGAACCCGTTTGACGAAATCGCCATTGAAGAGGCCACGCGCTTGAAAGAAAAGGGCGTTGCGACTGAAGTTATCGCCGTGAGCTGCGGCGTACTGCAGTGCCAGGAGACGCTACGTACCGCCATGGCCATCGGCGCTGACCGCGCTATCTTGGTGGAAACCAATGAAGAACTTCAGCCGCTGGCAGTTGCCAAGCTGCTCAAAGCACTGGTCGACAAGGAGCAACCGCAACTCGTGATTTTGGGCAAGCAAGCCATTGACGACGACTGCAACCAAACCGGCCAGATGCTGGCCGCGCTGCTAGGCTGGCCGCAAGCCACGTTTGCCTTCAAGGTTGAAGTGGCGGACGGTAAAGCAAATGTCACGCGTGAGGTCGATGGCGGCCTGGAGACGCTCAGCCTAACGCTGCCGGCCATCATCACGACCGACTTGCGCCTCAATGAGCCGCGCTACGTGACGCTGCCCAACATCATGAAGGCCAAGAAAAAGCAACTCGACAACTTCAAGCCTGAAGACTTGGGTGTTGACGTCAAGCCGCGCATCAAAACCCTGAGCGTGAATGAGCCGCCAAAGCGCAGCGCTGGCATCAAGGTCGCTGATGTGGCCACGCTGGTCGACAAGCTGAAAAACGAAGCCAAAGTCATCTAGTTTTCAGACTGGTTTTTTCCCAAGCGGCATGGCTATGTTGCCAGCCGCGTTTAAACGGAGCACCCCATGACCTCATTAGTAATCGCTGAGCACATCAACACCGACATCAAACCCGCCACGCTGAACACCGTCACTGCTGCCGCTCTTTGCGGTGGCGATGTGCACGTTCTGGTAGCTGGCCTCAATGCTGGCGGAGCCGCTGCTGCTGCAGCAAAGATTGTCGGTGTTGCCAAAGTCATTCACGTCGACGGCGACCATTTTGCCCACGGCCTGGCTGAAAACATGGCAGCGCAGGTGCTGGCGATGGCGCCCAATTACTCCCACATTCTTTTCCCGGCAACCGCTTCGGGTAAAAACATTGCACCGCGGGTTGCTGCAACGCTCGACGTCGGTCAGATATCTGACATCACCAAAGTACAGACGCCCGACACTTTTGAGCGCCCGATCTACGCAGGCAACGCGATGGCGATTGTGCAGAGCCTGGACGCAACCAAAGTCATCACTGTGCGCACCACGGGTTTCGATGCCGCAGCCACTGGCGGGTCTGCGCCGATTGAAGTGGTCACCGGCCAGCTTGACAGTGGCAAGTCAAGCTTCGTCAGCGCTGAAATTGCCAAGAGCGACCGGCCTGAACTGGCTGCAGCAAAAATCATTGTGTCTGGCGGGCGGGCTCTGGGTTCGGGCGAAAAGTTCACTGAAATCATGACGCCGCTGGCCGACAAACTCGGCGCAGCGCTAGGTGCATCACGCGCCGCGGTTGATGCAGGCTACGCACCCAACGATTGGCAGGTCGGCCAGACCGGCAAAATCGTTGCGCCGCAGTTGTACATCGCTGCTGGCATTTCGGGCGCCATCCAGCACCTGGCCGGTATGAAAGACAGCAAGGTCATCGTCGCTATCAACAAAGACGCAGAAGCACCGATCTTCAGCGTTGCCGACTACGGGCTGGAGGCTGATTTGTTCACCGCTGTGCCCGAGCTCACCGCTGCGCTTTAAAACTTTTATGCCAGCTCCGCAGTGCATCGCTGCAGGTTGAACACGCGTATTGAAATTATCGAGACTGCCGAGACACCACATGACCTACAAAGCCCCGCTCAAAGACATGCTGTTCAACATTCAGCACATTGCTGACATTGCGCAGGTTGCAAAAATCCCCGGCTTTGAAGACGCGGGCTTTGACACTGCGCAGGCGGTGCTTGAGGAATGCGCCAAGTTCAATGAAGGCGTGCTTGCGCCGCTCAACTGGGCCGGCGACATCAATCCGTCAAGCTTCAAAGCAGGCGTGGTCACCACCACACCCGGGTTTAAAGAGGCGTTCAAGCAATATGCAGAAGGCGGCTGGCAGGCGCTGCAGCACCCGACTGAATATGGCGGCCAGGGCTTGCCGAAAACCATCGGCGCGGCGTGCGGCGAAATGCTCAATTCAGCCAACATGGCGTTCGCGCTGTGCCCACTGCTGAGCGACGGCGCGATCGAAGCGCTGCTAACGGCTGGCAGTGATGAACTGAAAGCCACGTACCTTGAAAAGTTGGTCAGCGGCCAATGGACGGGCACCATGAACCTGACTGAGCCACAAGCTGGCTCAGACCTGGCCGCAGTGCGTTCGCGCGCCGAGCCGCAAGCCGACGGAACCTACAAGGTGTTTGGCACCAAAATCTACATCACCTACGGCGAACACGACATGGCTGAAAACATCGTGCACCTGGTGCTGGCGCGCGCGTCGGACGCGCCTGAAGGCGTGAAGGGCATCAGCTTGTTTGTGGTGCCTAAATTTATGGTCGGTGCAGACGGCAAACTCGGCGCACGCAATGACGTACATTGCGTCAGCATTGAGCACAAGCTGGGCATCAAGGCCTCGCCCACTGCCGTGCTGCAGTACGGAGACAACGGTGGCGCAGTCGGCTACCTGGTCGGTGAAGAAAATCGCGGACTGGAGTACATGTTCATCATGATGAACTCGGCGCGCTACGCTGTGGGCATGCAGGGCATTGCAGTGGCTGAAATGGCTTACCAAAAAGCCGTGAGCTTTGCCAAAGACCGCGTGCAAAGCCGGCCGGTCGATGGCTCAGTCAAAGCACCGGTGACCATCATCCACCACCCCGACGTCAAGCGCATGCTGATGACGATGCGCGCGTACACCGAAGGCTGCCGCGCCATGGCCAGCAGCGCTGCCGCTGCTTATGACGCCAGCCACCACCACCCTGATGCAGCGGTGCGTAAACAAAACCTGGCTTTTTATGAGTTCATGGTGCCGCTGGTCAAGGGCTACAGCACCGAGATGAGTCTGGAAGTCACATCGCTCGGCGTACAAGTCCATGGCGGCATGGGCTTTATTGAAGAAACCGGCGCAGCGCAGTACTACCGCGACGCGAAGATTTTGACGATTTACGAAGGCACTACAGCCATTCAGGCCAACGACCTGGTAGGCCGCAAAACCATGCGCGACGGTGGCCAAACCGCCAAGGCAATTGCGGCGCACATGGAGGCGACTGAAGATGCTTTACTTCAGCAGGCAAGTGCCGATGCGGTTGCGGTGGCCAAGCGCTTGAAAGCTGCGCGCATTGCCCTGCTGGAAGTTGTTGAGTTCGTCGTGGCGCAAACCAAGTCAAACCCGAACGCTGTTTTTTCGGGCAGCGTTCCCTACTTGATGTTGGCGGGCAACGTGGTGGCGGGCTGGCAAATGGCGCGCTCGCTGCTGGCGGCGCAAGAAGAATTGGCCAAGGGTGTTGAAGTTGACTTCATGAAGGCCAAAATCACCACCGCCCGCTTTTACGCCGACCACTTGTTGACCAAAGCGCCGGGCATGCGCGACGCCATTGTTGAAGGCGCTGAGTGCGTGACTGAATTGGCGCTCGAAGCGTTTTAAGTACGTGTTTGATTACGCGCTTAATTAACTATCATTTTAGTAGCTGCTTGCGCCCGTATTCATTGGGCTAGAGCTATATTTATACCTTAAAAAGGCTGTTTTCAAGCCCATTTATGTCAAAACTGCCACCGATTCTTCAAAACCTGCCTTTCCCCGTGATTGGCTCGCCGCTGTTCATCATCAGCAACCCCAAGCTGGTGATTGCGCAGTGCATTGCAGGCGTGGTTGGCTCGATGCCCGCGCTGAACGCGCGCCCGGCTGCGCAGCTGGAAGACTGGCTGGCAGAAATTTCTGAAGCTTTAGCTGCGCACAACGCGGCGCACCCAGACCGGCCAGCCGCGCCGTATGCCATCAACCAGATCGTGCACAAGAGCAATGACCGCCTGGAGCACGACATGGCGGTGTGTGAAAAATACAAAGTGCCCATCATCATCACCAGCCTGGGTGCGCGTGAAGACGTGAACGTGGCGGTAAAAGCCTGGGGCGGCATCACGCTGCACGATGTCATCAGCAACGTGTTTGCCCGCAAAGCGATTGAGAAAGGCGCGGATGGCTTGATTCCCGTGGCCGCGGGTGCCGGTGGCCACGCCAGCGTGAAAAGCCCGTTCGCCATGATTCAGGAAATCCGCGACTGGTTCGATGGCCCGGTAGCCCTCAGCGGCTCGATTGCTTCTGGTGGTGCGGTGCTGGCAGCGCAGGCCATGGGTGCCGACTTCGCCTACATCGGTTCTGCCTTCATCGCCACCCATGAAGCCCGCGCGGTTGATGGCTACAAGCAGATGATCACCACCAGTAATTCAGACGACATCGTCTACTCCAACTTTTACACCGGCATTCACGGCAACTACCTCAAGGGCAGCATCCAGGCCGCTGGCATGGACCCCGACAACCTGCCCCAAAGTGACCCCAGCAAAATGAACTTCGCCACTGGCGAGGGTGCGAACGCCGCCAAAGCCTGGAAAGACATCTGGGGCTGCGGCCAGGGCATTGGTGCGGTGACCAAAGTGCAAAGCACGGCAGACTACGTGGCGCAGCTGCGGCGCGAGTATGAGGCCGCCAAGGCGCGTTTACTGTAGTTTCAAACCGTTATTGAGGGTCATTTCGGCCTCAAGCTCAATAAAAACGTGCGCAAGCAGCTATTAATTGAATAGCACCTGAGTCGCGTTTTTTGTTTTGCAACAACTTGATTATTTATTTCAGTGTGTAGTGCGCTATTAATGCTTTAGCAAGGTCATTGCGCAGAGCATTTGGTTCTTCAAAGCGGATAGCGCTCCAATCTTTAAGATCGAATTTCACATCGTTCGCCTCAATTTTTTCGGTAGTCTCATCCTTGAGTGGTTTGCGACCTTTGTGCCAAATCAGAATACAGTTGGCGGTTAGTTGGCGCTGCTGATTCGTGTTGAGCCC
>ENA-OFCE01000957-OFCE01000957.1-metagenomes-genome-assembly--contig:-NODE-957-length-16334-cov-25.669636_pt1 | contig 16334 bp, 10 predicted proteins | sample MGYA00153388_OFCE01 | MGnify analysis MGYA00153388
CATTGCTGCGACTGTGTTGCCCAAAACTCGCGCTTTCTCAGCTTCTACCAAATCATATTTATGTTGAAAATTCATCGGAGCAGCATCGGCCCATTTCTTTAGTTGGACTTGGTTCTTTTCCACTTTCAACAACCCCGCTCCAGTCGCCACATCAGGCACAGAAAGTCTCACCAAAGAATCGTAATAATAAAATACAGGCTCATTGATTAATCCCACGCACGTATCTAAAGACTCTTCAGCTTTAACTGCATTTATTAATGCCATTTGGCTGGCATCAAATAGATAATAAAGAAAAGTTTGATGAAGATATATGTCGTGCATTGAATATCTATCTTTTGCTACTTCTAGAATGTGAAGCATTTGTGCGTCCCTAAATGCTTCACCTATCAGTACCAGCGAATTTTCTGATTTTCCCAATAAATTCAGCACTGTTTGCTGCAATATATTCAGCCAAGTCAACTGAGTTATTTGCCGATTTTTGGCAACTACATAACTGTAGTTTGCTATCTCCTTTTCAAGTGCTGTCAGTTCTTTTCCAGCAAAATAGGCATATTGGCATTTTTCCATAGCACAATAGCTAGAGTGCACTAAATCTCCATTTTCCAAACCACTTTGATAACCTGCTGCAAAAAGTGGCTGAGTTAACCGCAGATGCTGTTGCCCATGAACTGAAAATGCTGCCACTTTAAATAACACAGCACTTTTGATTTTTTGAGCATTTAAGTGTGCGAATAAATCGACCGCAAAACAGCCATAGCGATAAGATGCCTCAAAATCTCCGACTACCACATTGAGAATAATCGCATAATCACCAAAAGCATAGGGTGAGAAAACTGAATGACCATATTTGAGCAACAAATTCACTTCTTCGCACGCCATATGCGGAGTTAAAAATGGTGCAGCCATAACCGCCGCCGGAAGCATACTCGCAATAATTCGCGAAGCAGCTAATTTGTATTCATCTACCATCGGAGGCAGGTTTAATAGTTCCTCGTTGCTCTTTCGGGCTAAAGCCTCTGCTGTTGCTTTTACTGTTTGTTGAATTTCTGCATGAGTTGGCGATGTAGGCAAGCTTACTCCGAGTAAAGGTAACACCTGTAAGCCAATTTCAATCGCTTCAAGTTGTTTCATTTCTGCGATGCAGGCATAAATTTTAACTTCATATACTTTGATTTTATCCAAAATATTTCTTGCCTGTTCCACCACAATTGTAGCTAATTGCTCCATCTGTTCAAAATCAGTACTGAGGTAGGCTGATTCAGTGGCTTCTACATACAAAATAAGTGTTAACTCATAACTGGTTTGCCAGCTATCTTTTGCTAGAAGTTTCCTCCCCACATTCAAATATTTTAGGGAAGCTTCATAAGCCGTTGAAGTTTTAGCTTTATTTCCGGCAATTAAATTCAACTGAGCGAGTTCATTTCTTTCTGTTTGATAATCGATCAACTCCACACCAATATTCAACTGGTTGACTATATCAAAAATCTTTTCTTCTTTTTCTGCTTGCGTAGGGGCTGTACCTCCATGTCCGCCCTTGTGCAACAATAGTCGCCCAATTTCGAGATGGGTGGACTGTTTCTGGGATTCGGGAATCAGAAGATATGCCGCTTGTTGTACGCGATCGTGAAAAAACTTGTAAGGAACCGATAAATCAGACACTTGTGCAAGTTCTACTGATTCCGAGTCTTGAAAAAATTTGTAGACTTCACTGATGGGAATAACTAATCCTTCTTGTAGTGCTGGCCACAAATCTGCTGCTATTTCTGACTCAGATTTTTTGGAGACAATTGCCAAAGTTGCTAAGTCAAATTCATTTCCTACACAAGCAGCAAGTTTTAAAGCTTGCTGAGTATTTGTCGGCAACTTCTGCAACTGAATTGCCATAAACTCGACGACATCATCAGTCCAAGAAAGCGCTCTCAATTTGGCAATATCGTACTGCCACCCCGCCGTTATGGGGGTAAAATCAAATGAGATAAATCCATCACTGTGCAAAAATTTCAGAAATTTAGTTGCAAAAAAAGGATTGCCTTTGGTTCTAGCAAAAATCACTTCAGTCAAAGGAATTGCCCTTTCGGTTGGACAAATCATGGTGTCAGCAATCAGGCGATTTAGGGAAGTTTTGTCTAAGGGTGCTAAAGTAATTTGGTTGATTGTTGCCGAGTCTTTGCGAATCTCATCCAATGTCAGCATTAGTGGATGGGCTGGAAAAACTTCGTTGTCCCGATACGCTCCCATTAACAACAGATAGCGGGTATCTGCTTCGCTCATCAACAACTGCATTAGCTTCAATGAACCGGAGTCTGCCCATTGCAAATCATCCAAGAAAATCACTAAGGGATGTTCTTTTGTGGCGAACACTCTGATGATTTTTTGAAATAAGAGATTGAAGCGATTTTGAGCAGCATTGCCCTCTAGTTCTGGGACTTCTGGCTGCTTGCCAATTAGTTTTTCTAATTCGGGAATCACATCAATAATAACTTGACTATTGTCCCCTAATGCTTCTAATATTTTGACTCGCCATTTCTGCACCTCACCAGCACTTTCGGTAAGTAATTGTCTGATTAAATTCTGGAATGCTTGCACCCAGGAAGAAAAGGGGATATCGCGCTTGAATTGGTCAAATTTTCCTTTAATGAAGTAACCCCGTTGGCGGACAATGGGTTTGTGAACTTCGTTGACTACGGCGGTTTTACCAATGCCAGAAAAGCCAGCAACTAGCATGATTTCGCTGCTACCTTCGCTGATGCGATCGAAGGCATCTAATAGGGCTTTAACTTCAGTTTCTCTGCCGTAGAGCTTTTCGGGAATGATGAAGCGATCGCAAATATCCCGATTTCCCAGCGCAAACTTGCTAATAGTCCCATTTTCTTGCCATTGCTGCGAGCATTTTTCTAAGTCATAGCGCAGTCCAGCGGCACTTTGATAGCGTAATTCTGGAGTTTTTGCCATCAGTTTCATGATGATATTATTCACCATCACTGAGATAGCTGGAGCCAGATTTATTGGCTCAGTGGGAATCCTGGCAATATGACAGTGAACTAACTCCATTGGATCGTTAGAGTTAAAGGGCAATTGCCCTGTTAGTAGTTGGTAAAATGTGACTCCCAGCGAGTAAAAGTCGGTGCGGTAGTCGATCGCCCGATTCATTCTTCCCGTCTGCTCCGGGGACATATAAGCGAGGGTTCCTTCTAATATGTTGGGATTTTGGATTTCTTGGTTTTCTCTGGGTAGAAGTGAGGAAATGCTGAAGTCAATTACTTTTACTTCTTTAGTTTGAGGATTAATTAAAATATTCTGGGGCTTGATGTCTTTGTGAATGATTCGGTTGTGATATAGTCCTTCTAGGGTTTGGACGATCTGAATTGCGATCGGCAAAAACTCATCAAGCGGTAGGGGCGAAGTCTGGGGGGAGGAAATGTCAGAATTGCTTGATTGGATATTATCTAATAGCTCTGCATTGGCGGTATACTCAGCAAGGGAAACACCACCAACATCCTCCATTACCATAGCAAAAGCATTGCGGTAGTTTAAGAGTGCGATCGGTTTTACGATTCCGGGAAGGTCAAGATTTTTGGTAATGGTGTACTGATTCCGAAACTGTATGAGTTCGCTAAAAGTGGGATACTCGCTCAATAGCAGTTTAATAATTACTTTTTGGTTTAATTCAAAAGTTCCTCGATAAACCTGTGTTCTAGAGCCGTTGTAGATTTGTTCAGTGATGCGATAGCCGGGAATTGTTAACATATTATCAGTCTCGCGCATTGGGCATTGGGCAATTTTAGATTAAAGATTAAAGAATTGAAGAATTGATTGGTAATTTTAATTTAAATGTTCAGCCTGTAATAGCTAGCTGATTTTTTTAATCGGAGATTATTGGTTTTTCAAATTTTATTTTAGAGAATTTCGTTGCGATTAGCTAGGTTTTTCGCGGTTATTTTAAGATTTTCGACAGGGACTAAAGGATGTCCGATGAAAGACAGACACACCGCAACGCTCCAAAGCCAATTTATGTTTAGCTGTACCATATCCCTTATTGTTTGTCAAGTCATATTCAGGATACTTAACGGCTAAACGTGTGATTAATTCATCTCGCCAAACTTTCGCGACAATACTAGCAGCAGCAATCTGAATCGATCGCGCATCACCCTTGATCATCGTCTCTTGTTTGATCGCCAAATTAGGAATTCTTTGATTCCCATCAACCAAACACAAATCAGGAGTAACCTTCAGCTTCAGAATTGCGCGCTTCATCGCCAACAAAGAAGCCTGCAAAATATTGAGCCGATCGATCTCCCGCACCGAAGCAGCACCAATTTGACAGTCAACAGCCACAGCCCGGATTTTTACGGCTAACCGACTCCGGGCTGCGGCGCTCAACTGCTTGCTGTCGCGGACTCCGCAACTTGCTAATTCATCGAGAACTTCGTCGGGCAAAATGCAGGCCGCAGCCACCACGGGCCCGAACAAAGCTCCCCTTCCTACTTCATCCACACCTGCAATTACCAGACGGTTCGAGGGAGAGGGGGAAAGAGGAAGATGGAAAGATGGGAAGAGAGTAAAAATTTCTACTTCTTCGTTCTTCTTTCTTGCTTCTTGCTTGTTCTTTTTTCCCTCTTCCTTCATAATTATTCGTCCAAAACGGCAGATGAGCGACGGCGGCGACGGCGGTTGATAGCAGGTTCTTCGGGTTCTATCGATTCGATCGGCTCGTTGAATTCGATCGGCTCATCGAATTCGATCGGCTCATTGAATTCGATCGGCTCGTAGGATTCGATCGGCTCATCAAATTCGATCGGCTCATTCGAGAAGCCCATCACATCGCTGGGTTCTTCCATTGGCTCGAAATCATCAGTTTCGTAGTCGCTGAGCGGAGCCGAAAGGTCGATCGAACTCTCGCCGTAAATTTCAGCATCATCATCATCATCATCCTCAGAAAATACAGGCTCAACTAGCGACATTTCTGAATAATAATCCTGTTCCTCAACATCCTGTACTGGGGCCGTCGGTTCAAATTCAAATTCGAGCTGCTCGAAAGGCTGCTTGTTCGGGGCGGCTCCGGGGAGAGTCACCGAAACGATCGCATTCTTAGGATTTTTCAGCCCACGATCGGTAAGCACCAAGGGAGAAACCCCCATCAGAGCATAAACATCCTGCTCCTCTGCCGTCATTTCCACCGAGATCACCTCGGGAGGCTCCACCATCGGCTTCAGCAACTCAGAGGACTTAGTTGGACGCACGCGATCGAATTCCTCGCGCCTGCCAACAGTCGCCATATTCACCAGTCCGAAGCCCTCGGAAGCTGCCCGGATGCCGGGGGGAGTCACCACCAGATACTCAGAGCGGGTATCCACCACAGCGGGGGCGATCGTCGAAGTATTCGGTAACCGCAACTTGCTGCGCACCGGTTCCTCTTCCACCGGGACGGCAAAAGGCTCTTCGCCAATCCGGCGGCGGCGGCGGCGTCTGGTGCCGTTGCCCAAATCCTGATAGCTGGGATGGTTGAGCAAGTCCAAAGACGAGACGTTGCTATCGGTTTCAAAATCCAAACTTTCGCTAGACGGTTCCCAAGCAGCCCGAGCAGGTTCGGGGGGGCGTTCTTCTCGCAGCGCTCCAGGACTTGCAGCCGTCACAGGCGTCAAGCTGCGGCGTTCGACTCCTTCTGGCAAATTCAACATCACGCGGTTCGAGGTAGCAACGGTGCGATCGGCGGCCGATTCCCGCACCGCTCCGGCGAAGTCGTCTTCCCCAGGGAGTTGCACCAAATGACCTAATCCGCTGCAAGTAGGGCAAGTGTGCCCGAACAACTCGTAAATATTTTGACCTTGGCGCTTGCGGGTGAGTTCTACCAGTCCCAATTCCGACAGTTGAGCGATTTGCGGTCGAGATTTGTCAGCTTTGAGAGCTTTATTGAAATGTTCCAGCACTTGCAACTGATCGCGGCGGGATTCCATGTCGATAAAGTCAACAATAATTACCCCGGCAATATTGCGTAACCGGAGTTGTCTGGCAATTTCGGTTGCTGCTTCGCAGTTTGTCCAGAGTACCGTTTCTCGCGCCGTGGCCGATCGAGTAAACGAACCGGAGTTGACATCAATCACAGTCAGCGCCTCAGTCGGCTCGATAATCACATAACCGCCCGAAGGTAAATCTACCCTTGGTCTGAGGGCTTCTCGAATGGCAGCGTTAACGCGGAAAAATTCTAAAATCGAGGCGCGCTCTCGGTGGTGGTCGATCAAAACTCCCGCAGGAAGTTTACCGCCGTTCCAGCTCATCAACTGTTGCTTCACCCGCTTAATTCCATTTTGCGAGTCCACCACAATCCGATTCACGTCACTGCTGAACATATCCCGCAGCACACGCTGGATAAAGTCATCATCGCGGTTGAGCAGTGCCGGCGCCCGCGAGGTACCGCCTTCGATTTGAACTGATTCCCACTGTTTTTGGAGGACTTCCAAATCTTCCATGATCGCTTCTTCAGTCATCCCTTCGGCTTCGGTGCGCACCAGCAGCCCCATCCCGGCCGGTTTCACCAAAATAGCTAGGGCTCTGAGGCGATTGCGCTCGGCTTCCGACTTAATCCTGCGGGACAGATTGACTCCTCTGCCGTAGGGCATCAGTACCAAATAACGCCCCGGCAGAGTAATATTGCCTGTCAGCCGGGGGCCTTTGCTACCCGTCGGTTCTTTCATTACCTGTACCAGCACTTTTTGCTGGGGGGTCAGGAGTTCTGTAATTGCTCCTGCCGATCGTTTGAGCCGCAGGGGGCCGAGGTCTGTGACGTGCATGAACCCGTTGCGTTCTGGGTCGCCAATATTGACAAAGGCCGCATCTATCCCGGGGAGTACATTCTCGACAATTCCCAAGTAAATGTCGCTGACTTGGTGGCTGCCTGTGGCTACCACGAGTTCTTGGATTTGATCTTCTGAAAAGACGGCAGCAATGCGATGCTGCTCTGCTATAACTATTTGCTTTGTCATTCAATTTCCTCAAAAAACTGGCAGCAAGTTAGAGACACTTACGCTGAATAGTGCCTTTAACTTTGACTTTAATTAGTAGTAGCTTGAAGAGTTATTAGCTGTGACTTGGTGCAGGGTGGAATGACTGTTAACTGTTGGCTGTTAACTGTTAGCTGTTAACTGTTGACTGTTGACCGTTACAGATAAACTGATTAAATCCACCCTTACAGAGTTATGGGTTGTGCTTCGCAGACTGAGCCCGAAGATAGAAATAAGGACGCTTTTAGCGAGTTATAAATATTGAAGTTTGATTTGTGAATTACGAATTCTTTCACTCAAAATTTAATTTTTACAACTCTTAATTTGAATTCAGCGAATCAATTCAGTGACACCGTACCAATTTCCTAACACACAACTCTACACAAAAAACTGATAACTCCGCTTGCGTGGCGGTTGAGGGCTGGTTTCGAGGGAAAGTAAGAAGTACAGAGGTTTGGTAGGGAAACGACACTGCCGTTTCCCTAGAGCCGTCTGCTTGTGCGATCGGCAGATTGCACTCAACTGAATTCAGCTTGGCTTTCGACTGCGATTTCCGTCACCGCCAACCCTCAAACCCTGTCAAAAACATCTATTGTTTAATAGTCTGTAAACCAATAGTCAAATACGGACAATTAGGTTTACTTTGCAGGTGTGAATCTGACAGGCTGAACTATGACAGCCTCGATCGATATTGCTAAACGCATTTGGGATTTCTGTTACTCAGATACTCACAGTGCGGCTTAAACCATGAAATTTTTGATTGAGCTGGCGATCGACTTTGCTGTCGATCGATCGACTGAATCGCTAAATTTAGATCGAAACAAGCTTCTGCGAGTTTGGTCTTAGATTTAGCCCGTGAAACAAAAAGGCTTGAAGTCTTGAACAGAAGCAATTTGCACCCAGCCCGCGTTGCTGGTTGACGAGGGCGGCGAGCGACTAAAGCGCTCAAGCCACCACGGCTTCCATAACAAACAATTATAGCGTGCAACGACACATCCCGATCGAGAGCCGAAGGTGAAATATTCCACCACAGCTCCCTTATTTTAACCATAACCCAAGATTAGCTGACTGCGCTGAACTTCCAGAAGCTGCATTTGGTGTTGGCTGACTTGTTCGAGCATGAAAACAAGATGTTCTGGCTTGAGCAAATTGCCATCGCTGCGACAACTGCCGGTATAGCGCAAGACGGCTGTACCTTCAGAGTTATGACTTGCGACAGATTTAGGCTCTACAAGTTCGAGTTTGTGCAGCCGATCGCGCAAATTGACATCCTGAGTCTTTCCCGACTTAGTAGTGTGCACTCGCCAAAAAGCCTCTGTTTGGACGATCGTCTTGACCCAATCTTCCCAGTTAGCATTATTCGCGACGCAGACAGCAGCAGAATTCTGTTGTTCTAATTCGTCATTTTCTGGCAGCACACCCGCTACAGCCACAGTAATCAGGTACTCCGCTGCTTCTAGCAACTGATTAGCAGAAGGAGCTTTGAGGTCGATCGGCTCAACCCGATAAACAGGAATATTTTCCGGCAGAGTTGCCACCAACTTTTGGCGAAAATCGGCAACATCGATCGACTCAGTTAGCTCAAAATCCGCAATTTCCCCAGTGCTGGTAACGCCCAGAGGCAGAGCATTTGCCAGAGAAATCCGAGGATTCGGGTGAAACCCGCCGGTAAACGAAATCGGCAAATCGGCTCTGCGAACTACCCGATCGAACAATCGGAGCAAATCCAAATGACCCACCAAAGCCATATCGCCCACCTTCCCGAACCAAACCCGAAAACGCTGTTTCCGCTCTGTATTCGGCACAAATTCCCCAGCAAACTCAGGAATTGGCAGCGCATCCACAACCACATTGTGTCCGAAATCAGTCCCGCAAACCCCGCAGCGCGAACACCCTTCAAAGGAACAGTCAGGAACCGTCGCTGCTTCTAAAGCCTTTTGCAAATCAAGTTTTAGCCAGTTTTTGTCAATTCCCGTATCCAGATGATCCCAAGGTAAAGGGCGATCCAGTAGGGGCGGTGCCCCCGTGCCCGCCCCCGCCCCTTGGGGAGTTCCTTCTAATTTCCCCCCTTGGGGGGGGTAGTGGGGGGTTCCTTCTTCCTTGTCCTCAAACAGATTCCATTCACCGCTTTCGACTTGGCGGTATTTCCAGGTAAGGCCCGATTCATCGATCGCCCGAGTCCAAGCTTTGTAAGCTTTATCCAAACTTTCCCACCACGCATCCATACCAGCGCCGAGCTCCCAAGCGCGATGGACTACAGGGCCCAAACGTCGATCGCCCCGCCCAACAAAATCCTCCATTGCCGAAATCCGTACATCAGTGTAATTCACCTTAACGCCGCGCATTCCGCGAAATTCTCCCTTCAGAAGTCTTTGCTTCCGGGAAAACTCAGCAGTCGAAACCGAGTGCCACTGAAAAGGAGTGTGAGGCTTAGGCGTAAAATTGGAAATTGTCAAATTAAAATTCAGTCCCCGTCGGCCCGGAAGCCTGCATTCCCTGTGCAGCCAGCGGACTGTTTCGGCGATGCCCAGAACATCAAAATCTGTTTCCCCAGGCAAACCGATCATAAAATACAGCTTGATTTTATCCCAACCGCGATCGACCGCAGTTTTGACACCCCGGAGCAATTCTTCGTTGGTCAAACCTTTGTTAACAATGTCGCGCATCCGCTGAGTACCAGCTTCCGGCGCAAAAGTCAAACCGCTTTGCCGCGTGCCGCCGAGAATATCGGCAATATTATCGTCAAATCTGTCAACCCGCTGACTGGGTAGAGACAGAGAGATATTTTGATCTTTCAGGCGGTTTTTGATTTCCATCCCGACTGCTGGGAGTGCCAGATAGTCGGAACAACTCAGGGAAAGCAGGGAAAATTCGCTGTGCCCGGTGGCTTTCATCCCAAGTTCGATCGCCTCTACAACTTGCTGCGGTTCGACATCGCGCGCGGGGCGAGTCAGCATTCCCGGCTGACAAAAGCGACAGCCGCGAGTACAACCACGGCGAATTTCTACTGTCAGTCGATCGTGTACTGTCTGAACATAGGGAACTAGCCCGATCGAATAAGCTGGAATCGGAGTCGCCACCCGGCGTAAAATTCGTGCTGGAACATCGGGGCGGTTGGGATGGACTGAACCATCTGCCGCCATATCATAGAATTGCGGGACATAGACACCGGGAATTTGCGCTAAATCCAGCAGCAATGCTTCTCGGCTCAAATTATTACTTTTGCCTTCTGCCAAAATTAAGCCAATTTCTGGAAGCAATTCTTCGCCATCTCCCAAAGCGATGAAGTCAAAAAAGTCAGCGTAGGGTTCGGGGTTGGAAGTTGCCGTTTGGCCACCAGCAAAAATCAGCGGCATTTCACCGTTCTGGTCATTTGTCGCTCTTTCTTGCCAAGTTATGGGAATGCCGGCCAAATCCAGCATTTCCAGAATGTTTGTGGCTCCAAGTTCATAGCTGAGGCTGAAGCCTAGAATATCAAATTCTATGAGCGATCGCCTTGATTCTACGGCAAACAGGGGAGTTTTGGTCGATCGAAGTTTTGCTGCCAAGTCTGGTGCGGGCAAATAAGCTCGATCGCACAACTGTCTGGGCCCAGCATTCAAAATGTTGTAAAGGATGATGTGTCCGAGATTGGAAGCACCAACTTCATACACTTCTGGGTAAGTGAGCACCCAACGTACAGACGCCCCATCCCAAGGCTTGCGCGCAGCCCCCAACTCGTTTCCCAGATAACGAGCAGGCTGATTGATTTCTGCTGTAAGTAATTCTTCGACTTTTACTGCCACGGCTCGACTCGCTAAATATCTGCGACTCTTAAGCAGCCTACCTCAAAATCTGCCAACACGCCAACGGCAGTTCTCTGTCTTTTCGGCTATTTAACCGAATTTACTGTTTTTTGTTGCTGGTTTTCGCCTCCTTACCAGCCTCTACCAGTGCTTTCTACTGAGGAGTTTTCGGCTTCAAAGCTCTCGACGTTTTCAAATATTTCAAAAACTCGATCGAGTTGACTGAGTTCCAAAACCATCCTAGCCCCGGCAGATACCGAGCAAATGCTAAATCTGCGCTGCATTTTTTTCGCCTGCTTGAGGCCCAAAACCAATGCCATCAAACCAGCACTGTCAATCAATGTTACTTGGCCCAAATCTACGAGTACCCCTACAATCTCGGGGGCTGCAATTGCTGTCGTTAGTTGCCGTCCGAATTCTCCGGCTGTGGCTGCATTCAGGTGGTCTAGGGGTCGAATCACTGTAATTGGTCGATCGGCAAGAAGTGTCTGCATATATCAAACCTATGGTTGCTGCGTATTTTCAACTACTGTGCTAGAAGGTTGTAAGCCTAAACCTACTTGATACCTTCGAGCGTAACTTGCTCGATCGGAAACCGACCAGTTTTTTTCAGTATTTTTACTGAATCTTTATTTATTGACTCTTTTTTATGAAAGTTTCCGCAAGATTTGGGAGGAAACGTAAGCTACTATACTATTTTTTATTAATGCCAGCGGACACAAGTTTTAGTATTTGTAAAATTTGCGATCGACTTTGCCGTAGCTGTTAGGTTAAACCGAACAATGTAATTGAAATCACTTGTTAGTTCTGATTTAGATCACGCGCGCGATCGACTGTTCAGAGGATAATTAAATTGTACGGAGTTCTCCGAGTTACTATGCAAGCAACTTATGCGATTCGTCATCTTGTAGAAAAAGCCCTCTACATTAAGCAGTTAACACCTGACATTGAAAACGAAATCAACTACGAGCTCACCCGTTTGGGCTACATCTCGGATATTGATTATGAGGCTTTAGAGTTATTAATGGATGAAATGGATGCTGGCCGGGTGCAATTGGTATCTAGCCGATAGTTGGAACCAGTCGGCTTGTCCAAATCAAACAGCGAAACCAAATCCTTGCACGGCGGGAAATAGAGGAGTGCCATCAGCATTTACCCCGGTACGGTATTTTTCCAAGGAAGCACTCATTTAGTAAGGTTGATATTTGAGGAAATCGTCCCTGCACCTTAGTATCCAAAAATACAAACTTTGAACCAAATTAAATTTATAACTTTTGTAGCTTGACAAATAAGCTCAAACTGTGATTCATCTGTCAAGCTTACTGTTAGCAGACTGGATCAAAAACTGAGTTGGGAATGACCACAATTAAATAGGTTTGTAGTGAGGACTTCCGTCCTCAAAAAACTACTAAGACTGGCATTCCTCACTACAAACGCGATCGCGGTTATTTTACCGAACTAGATATAATAAATCATGCCACATTCCCCGTTATATCAATTCCGGTTGCATCGGAATTAATACAACCCGAAATCAGGACACCGCGAGTGCCTTAGTCCCTACAATTGATCGCGGTAGGGAAACGGCACTGCCGTGTCCTCTATATCATTCCGGCGTAGCCGGAATGATATGACTTTAGCGATTTCTTGATGATTCTAGCTTTGACAACCGCTCTTGAATTTTGAGCACATCTTGCTTAGTTTCAATTGCCAAATTTGCTAAATTGTCAAACAGCGGATCTCCCGAAAGCATTCTAGGATTTGCGCGACGAGAAGGAGACTGAGGCTGGTTAACTCCAGAACCCTGAGACTGCAAACTGTAGATTTGTCCCCTGAGTTCGGAAATTTGACTTTCTAATTGAGTAATACGAAACTCTAATTGAGTAGTCGATTGAGCGGGCGTAAAAATTGGTGAAACAGCAATTGCTAACCCGCAAGCAAGACATACAAAACAGATTTTTAGGGCGCGATGGCGAATATTTTTCGGCATAGCTTGAATAATTTAAATTATACAATTTCTACGGTAACAAATCCCTGAGATTTTTGGTCTCTATCAGAAGTATGTCTTATGCCAACTAGGAACGTAGCTATTTTAATGTTCGATGATGTCGAGGTACTGGACTTTGCAGGCCCCTTTGAAGTGTTTTCGGTGACATCAGAATTAAATAAGAGCAATCGACCTTTTGCAGTCTCTACCGTAGCCGAACATCCGAGTGCTATCAACGCCCGCAACGGTTTGAGCATAAATCCCGACTGCACTATTTTCAATTGTCCGCCACCGGATATTTTAATTGTACCGGGAGGACTAGGTACGAGAAAGTTAATAGATAATTTAGCAGTTATCAACTGGATAAAAGATTGCGCGCAAACAGTAGAATTAGTGCTTTCTGTCTGTACGGGTTCGCTGCTTTTGGCCAAAGCTGGCTTGTTGGAAGGTTTGGCAGCAACTACACACCATCGGGCATTGGAGTTATTGAGAGAATTAGCTCCCAATACAACTATTATTGAAAACCAGCGATTTGTGGATAACGGGAAAATCATCACTTCTGGGGGAATTGCTGCGGGAATTGATATGTCTTTGTATGTTGTTAGCAAGCTTTTGGGAACAGCACAAGCTGAAAAAACAGCAGAGCACATGGAGTATAAAATTAATTTTTAATCAAGAAGCATCTTCGCCCCAAAACTTTAGCTGCAAATAAACTAATATCAAAGCTATAGCCATCAGGAAGGTTGCCGCTGCGGCTGCATAGCCAAAATCAAATTGCGAAAAAGCTTGCTCGTAAATATAATAAACTAGCAGATTAGTAGAGTTCAAAGGGCCGCCGCCGGTGATGACATAAACTTGCTCAAAACTCCGCAGTGTAAAAATAGCAGTAGTGACGGTAGCAAATACTAAAGTCGGCCGCAAACCGGGTAATGTGATGTACCAAAATTGCTGCCAAGCATTAGCTCCATCCAATTCTGCGGCTTCGTAACGATTTACTGGAATTGCTTGCAATCCTGCTAAAAATACTACCATATTAAAGCCTAATTGTTTCCAAACACTGAGCAGAATTATCACTGGCATTGCCCAAACTGTGCTACTCAGCCAAGGTATCGGATTTAAGCCGATCGCACTTAACAGACTATTCACCGGGCCATCCGTTTGAAACAACCACCGCCAACCCAAGCCAACTGCAACTAAAGAGGTAATCGAAGGGATAAAATAAGCGGTGCGGAGAGCTCCTCGCCAAGCAAACGAGCGATTTAGCAAAACTGCCAAACCCAAGGGAATTACTAAACTGGGAATGACTGTAGCAGTAGTAAAATAGATTGTGTTTTGGAGAACTTGCCAAAAATCCGGGTTTATGAGGAGACGCCAGTAGTTGTTCAAGCCAATCAAACGCACTCCCGACTGGGTAAAACTGCCACTGGTAAAGCTGAGGTAAAATAAATAGGCGATCGGCCCAATCAAAAAAACACCCAGAAACAGCAAAGCCGGCGCCAGGAAAGTCCAAGCTGCGATCGACTCATTGTCCAACCAGTTAAAACGCCCAGATTTAATCGGAATCATTGGCTTGTAAATTTTAGCTTTTAGTTTTAAATGGTATCACAATATAGGTCAATATTACAATGAATCTTCTCGATATATTAGCCAATTTACCCACTATAGAAACTGAAAGGCTCCTGCTCCGAAAAATTACTTTAAACGATGCCAGTGATATGTTTGAGTATGCCTCAAACCCCGAAGTGTCAGAATACACAATGTGGTCAACTCACACCTCGATCGAAGACACTAAGTATTTTATAAAATCGCTGCTAAAAATGTACAAAAAACGAGAGCTTGTGGATTGGGGAATAGTTCACAAAGCCGATCGCAAATTTATCGGTACTTGCGGATATGTGGGATGGAGCATGACGCACAGTCGCGCTGAAATGGGATACGCGATTTCTCGTAAATATTGGAATCAAGGATATATGAGTGAGGCTGTCAATGCAATGATGGAGTTCGGCTTTCGAGAAATGCTGCTGAACAGAATTCAGGGTAAATGCCAAGTAGATAATATTGGTTCGGCGCGCGTGATGGAAAAAGTGGGGATGCAACTGGAAGGGATATTGCGACAACAGCTATTTGTCAAAGGCGAATATTGGGATCTCAAAATTTATTCGATTCTCAGGGATGATTTTTTTGCCGTTAGCGCAGCCCTCGGAGAGGATCGCCCAGATTAGCACTCGTAACGAGTGGTATAATTTTGAGAGGAAACTAAAAATTTTTATGCTAACAGCAAATACCAATTCTATAGATTGTTTGATTGTTCCCTCAATTCCTGCCCCCAAAGTCGAAAAAAGTGCTTCTCTTAGTAAGCCATTAAAACTAGGAATTCTAGCATCAGGAAGCGGCAGTAACTTCGAGGTAATTGCCCAAGCTATCCAAAACCAAGAGTTCAACGCTCAAATCCCAGTCTTAATTTACAACAATCCCGAAGCCAAAGCCGCAGCGAGAGCCGAAAAATACGGCATTCCCTCGATTCTTCTCAATCACCGCGACTCCAAAACTCGCGAAGAATTAGATACAAAAATTGTTAGAACTTTCCAAGAATATGATATAGAATGGGTAGTGATGGCGGGTTGGATGCGAATTGTTACCAAAGTTTTGCTCGATGCTTTTGCCGATCGCGTTATTAACATTCACCCTAGCTTACTGCCGAGTTTCCCGGGAATTCGCGCCGTCGAACAAGCACTCGCCGCCAAGGTGAAAATCACCGGATGTACGGTGCATATCGCGCGTTTGGAAGTAGACAGCGGGCCGATTTTAATGCAGGCTGCGGTGCCGGTATTGCCTGACGATACCGCAGAAACACTGCACGCCAGAATTCAGGTACAAGAACACAAAATCATGCTAGGTGCGATCGCCCTGATTGCCGAATCTCATCAAAAACATTGTGACTAAAAACCTCACCAGTATCCCATCTGTCCCCGAATTGCCCAAACCAGGCCCGCCGCTGACAGACTCCCATCGCCTGAAACTAATTCTCAAAGAAAGGCTTAAAAAGAACATCGGCATCAAGGGAGAATTCTATCTGCCTTGTTTGCCATCAATGCTAGAAGACTATCTTAAAATACTCTCGGACTTCTTAACAAATCTCGGGCAAAACCTCGACAGCACCCAAACCGAAAGCTTGCGAACATTAATCGCTAACGCCTTAGCAGAAGGATTCAAAAATTCCCCCCACGCTAATCTAATAGTCTCATACTTTCCCGCCAATTCCCAAGCCGGTTTAGCGGGTGGCATTACTCTGAATACCAAGATTCAAATCGAATCAATGGCCCAGAAATATCATAGCTGGCCGGATATTCGCCCCGAACCTTTATTCGGCAGTCATCCCGATGCCAAAGTCATCGCCATTGCCGCCGAATTGGGCGAACCGGGAAAAGCACCTATTTTAGATGTCGGTGCGGGCCCAGGGCGCAATACTTTGCCTTTAGCGAGGTTGGGCCATCCCGTAGATGCGATCGAACTAACGCCCATATTTGCCGAAAAACTATCATCCGCAGCCACCGCTGAAAACTTGCC
>ENA-OFCE01000960-OFCE01000960.1-metagenomes-genome-assembly--contig:-NODE-960-length-16328-cov-7.212684_pt1 | contig 16328 bp, 18 predicted proteins | sample MGYA00153388_OFCE01 | MGnify analysis MGYA00153388
TCGACCTCATCGAGAGCCTGCCCGTGCGCATCGTGGTGCCCGGCCACGGCAGGCCTTTCTCCGACGTGCCCGGCGCCCTGGCCCGGGCAAGACGCCGTCTGGCGGGCTTCAAGGCCGACCCGGCCCGGCATCTGCACCATGCCGCCAAGGTGCTGGTCAAGTACCACCTGATGGAAGTGCGTGCACAAGCCCTGCCCGCCCTGCAGCGCTGGGCCGCCGACACCCCCTTATGCGTGGCGCTGTGGGAGCGGGAAGCCCGGCCCGGGACCTCGGCGCAGGCCTGGCTGGCACAGCTGGTGGGCGAGCTCGTCGCGCAGGGCGCTTTGAAGCGCGCCGAGCAGCAGGTGCTGGACTGCTGAGTCGCGCTGTGCGCAAAGCCCCTGGGCATCCGTCACGAAACGGCCCGGCGCAGAGCCCTTCACCAGCATTCGCGGGGTATTCGAGCGCGACCGATCCCGCGATGCTTCGCTTCATGACAACCGCACCCATTACCCCGTTGCGTCACCGCTGGCCAACGACGACGGGCGCCTGAAGGACAAGACCATGTGGATGCCCGACTGGCTTTACGAACACCTGCCTCACCTGTACGCAGCCGCTGCGTTGGCCTGCGTGATGATCTTCGGTGCTTCGCTGGCCGCCAGCTTAAGCGCCCTGCTGTTCGCCTGCGCCGCGACTCTGACGATGCTGCAGCGCCGTCGCGCCAGGACAGCGCCGGTGCGGCGGGCCAGGCCGCTAACGGCAAGGAGATAAGGGCGCAGTCGGATCGGTACACCGACTCGGCTCTCCGACGCTTTAGCGCAGCAATTCCATTCCCAATCTTTTGGCGGCCTTGGCGTCGAAGGTGACGACCCTCGCCCTGCGCTGCTCAGCCAGCGCCACGATCAGACAGTCGTGCAGATCAACGTCGCCGCGCGCATACCTTGCCAAAGCCGATCGGACGGCGTCGGCGTCCTGTACTTCGAGTGTGGCCGTATCCACCAGGTCCGTGAGGATGGCGTGCACCGCCTTGGCATCGGCGTCGTAGCGACTCTCCATGACCCACACGGTCTCGAGCAGTGTGACGAGGCTGATGAAGCCACGGTCGGCCGCGGACAGGCTCTGCTCGATCAGATTGGATGCCAGTGCCGACTGCTTGGCGTCGTCCTGAGCCAGATAGCGCACCAGGACATTGGTGTCCAACGCAATCATGGCGGCAACCGCTTCAGCCGGCGGCGATGCGGGCACGCCGGGCGGCGATGGCGACGTTCATGTCGTCAACGGAAACCGGCCGTTGCGGATTCTGCAAACGGCCCTTGAGGCGGCGCACGTCTCCTGCGGCTGGCAAGAGATGCACGCCGTCAGGATCGACCACGAAACGCAGGATAGAACCCTGGACCAGGCCCAGCCGCCGCCTCACGTCGCCTGGGATCACGACCTGACCCTTGCTGGAAACAGTGGCGCTCAATTCGAAAGGTTTGGGCATGGCGGCATCCTTTTGGTAAGAAAGTATGCCTTACCGCCACCGGTCGGGAGACGCCTACAGCCCCGCAGCGGCCTTCAGGTCGCCGACCTTGTCGACCCGCTCCCATGTGAACTCGGGCTCTTCGCGGCCGAAGTGGCCGTAGGCGGCGGTCTTTTCGTAAATGGGTCGCATCAGGTCGAGCATCTGGATGATGCCCTTGGGACGCAGGTCGAAGACCTCGGCGACGATGGCCGACAGCTTCTCGTCGCTCAACACGCCGGTGCCTTCGGTGTAGACGGTGATGTTCATCGGCCGCGCCACGCCGATGGCGTAGGCCACCTGCACCTGGCATTGCTTGGCCAGGCCGGCCGCGACCACGTTCTTGGCGACATACCGGGCGGCGTAGGCTGCGGAACGATCGACCTTGCTCGGGTCCTTTCCGCTGAAGGCGCCACCGCCGTGCGGGCAGGCGCCGCCGTAGGTGTCGACAATGATCTTGCGCCCCGTGAGGCCGCAGTCGCCTTGCGGGCCGCCGACGACGAAGCGGCCGGTCGGGTTGATCAGGTACTTGGTGTCCGGCGTGAGCCATTCCTTGGGCAGCACCGGCTTGATGATCTCTTCGCGCACCGCCTCGTAGAAGGCGTCGGTCATCTTGTGGCCCAGGCTGTACTCGGGCGCATGCTGGCTGCTCAGCACCACGGTGTCGATGCTGACGGGTTTGCCGTCGACGTAACGCATGGTGACCTGGCTCTTGGCGTCGGGGCGCAGGAAGGGCAGGCGGCCGTCCTTGCGCAGCTGGGCTTGTCTTTCGACCAGCCGATGCGCGTAATAGATGGGCGCGGGCATCAACTCGGGCGTCTCGTCGCAGGCGTAGCCAAACATCAGGCCCTGGTCGCCGGCACCGGTGTTCAGGTGGTCGTCACTGGCGTGGTCCACGCCCTGGGCGATGTCGTTGGACTGCTTGTCGTAGCAGACCATGACGGCGCAACCCTTGTAGTCGATGCCGTACTCGGTGTTGTCGTAGCCGATGCGCTTGATGGTGTCGCGCGCCACCTGGATGTAGTCCACATGCGCGTTGGTGGTGATCTCGCCTGCCAGCACCACCAGACCGGTGTTGGTCAGCGTCTCGGCGGCCACGCGGCTGCGCGGGTCTTGTTTGAAGATCGCATCCAGGATTGCGTCAGAAATCTGGTCGGCTACCTTGTCGGGGTGGCCCTCTGATACCGATTCGGATGTGAAGAGAAAGTCATTCGCCATTGTGTTTAAGCTCCGTTGGTTACAAAAGACGCGTTGCCTTTGCGGGAAGCTTTGGCGAACGCTTTAGCAGGCTTGTTTAACGTCGCTCTGCAAGTAGTTCAGTAACTCAGCGACACATGCATTTTAAGCCACCTGTTTTGATCCCCCTGCCATGTTGATTGTTTTCCGTTGCCTGTCTGTATTGCCTTTGCGCTTGCTACACACGTTGGGTTCGGCGCTGGGTTGGGTTGCCTACTTCGGTTCGTCCACTTACCGCGCCCGTTTTCAGCACAACGTGGCGCAGGCGGGGCTGGAGCCTCGCGCGGCTCGCGCCGCCATTGGCGCAGCAGGCCAACTGGTGGCAGAGTTGCCGTGGATCTGGCTGCGCCCGCATGTGCAGAAACAACCGCTCATTCAGTGGCAAGGCGCAGAACTGGTTGACGCGGCGTTGGCACGCGGCAAGGGCGTGATGTTCATGACACCCCACATCGGTTGCTTTGAAGCGGTGCCGCAAGCGCAGGTGCAACGCTACGGTTTAGTGCATGGTGCGATGACCTTGCTGTACCGCCCCTCGCGTTTCAAAGGCATGGACGCCGTGCTGCGCCAGGTGCGCTCAGCACCCGGTCTGGAGCCAGCACCGGTCAGCACCCAAGGCGTGCGTTTGCTGCTCAAAGCGCTCAAACAAGGCCGCGTGATTGGCCTGCTGCCTGACCAGGTGCCCGCCAATGGCCTGGGCGTGTGGGCACCGTTTTTTGGCGCACCGGCCTACACCATGACCCTGGCCGCGCGCCTGGTGCAGCAGACCGGCGCCGCCGTGGCCGTGCTGTGGACGGCGCGACTGCCGCGCGGCGCGGGCTACACCGTGCACGCGTCAGAGCTGAGCGTGCCGCTGCCAAACCCTGCCGAAGGCGGCACCGACGAAGCCGCCGCACTGGCCATCAACCGCGCCATGGAAGCCGTCATCCTGCAGATGCCTGGGCAGTACCTATGGGGCTACCACCGCTACAAGTCGCCGCGCCAGGCGGAGGCTGCTGCCTGATGAACATGCGGGGCGTGATGAATCTGCTGGCTCGATTGCTGCTGGCCGGGGCCTGGCTGCTGCACGGGCTGCCGCTGGGCGTGCAGGCGGTGCTGGGGCGCGGATTCGGCCGCCTGCTGCATCTGTTCGGCGCGCGGCGACGGCGCATCGCGCTGCGCAATGTCGAGCTGTGCCTGCCCGAGTTGTCACCGCGCCAGCGCCGCGCCCTGGTGCGCGAACATTTTGGGTGGCTGGGGCGCAGCCTGATCGAACGCGCGGTGCTCTGGTACGCGCCGCGCGAGCGGCTGCAGCGGTTGATCCAGGTGCAGGGCGATGTCCACTTCGCCGAGCAGTGCGACAAGCCGGTGTTGTGGCTGGTGCCGCATTTCCTGGCCGTCGACGTGGCCGGTGCGGCGACGCAGATCCACCAGACGCGGCACGTGGTGGACGTCTACGCGCCGCAGAGCAACGCCGTGCTCGACCAAGCGCTGCTGCGCGGCCGGTCGCGCTTCGGCCGGGCCGAATTCCTGACGCGGCAGGACGGCGCCCGCGCCATCGTGCGCGCCATCCGCCGCGGGCTGGCCTTCTTCAACCCGGCCGACATGGACTTCGGCCCGCGCGACGCCGCCTTCGTGCCTTTTTTCGGCCACCACGCCGCCACGCTGCTGGCGCCTTCACGCATGGCGCGTTCGCTGGGCATGGTGGTGCAGCCACTGGTGGGCGAGATCCTGCCCGGCGGCCAGGGCTGGAGAGTGACCTTCCTGCCACCCTGGACCGACTGGCCCAGCGACGACCCGGTGGCCGATGCGACACGCATGAACCAGTTCATCGAAGCACAGATTCGCCTCAACCCGGCGCAGTACCTGTGGGTGCACAAGCGCTTCAAGACGCGGCCGCCCGGCGAGCCTTCGCTGTATGACTGATGTACGGGTGATGCACGACTGATGCACGTTTGAGACAGCGCACCCCGGGCCGATAATCCCGCCGATGCGGCTGCCCTTCACCAAGATGCATGGCGCGGGCAACGACTTCGTCGTGCTCGACGGCCTGCGTGCGCCCATCAACCTGACACCGGCGCAAATACGCCGCCTGGGCGACCGCCGCTTCGGCGTGGGCGCCGACCAGGTCCTGGCAGTGGAGCCGGCGCGCACACCGGGCGTGGATTTCAGCTACCGCATCTTCAACGGCGCCAGCGGCGACGAGGTCGAGCACTGTGGCAACGGCGCGCGCTGCCTCGCACGCTATGTGCACGACCGCGGCCTGAGCACCAAGACCAGCGTGCGCGTGGAAACCGTCAACAACGTGCTAGAGCTGCGGCTGCGCGAAGATGGGCGCGTCACCGTGGACATGAGCCGCCCCGTGTTCGAGCACGCCCGCATCCCCTTCGACGCAGCGGGCCTTCAGGCGCGCAGCGAAGGCAGCTTCGAGCTGTGGCCGGTGCTGGGCATCGATCACGACGCAGACCTGGCCGTGCTGTCCATGGGCAACCCGCACGCCGTGATGCTTGTGGACGATGTCGACGCCGCGCCGGTGGCCACGCTGGGCCCCCGCATCGAGATCCACCCGCGCTTTGCACGCCGTGTCAACGTTGGCTTCATGCAGCTGCTGTCGCGCAACGCCGTGCGCCTGCGCGTGCACGAACGCGATGCCGGCGAAACCCTGGCCTGCGGCACGGGCGCCTGCGCCGCGGTGGTGGCCGGCGTGCGTCTGGGCTGGCTGGACGGCAGCGTCACGGTGCACCTGCGCGGCGGCGAACTGCTCATCGAATACGCCGGCGACGCCTCTTCGGTGTTCATGACCGGCCCCGCACAAACCGTCTTCGTAGGAGAGATCGAACTGTGACTACTCATTCAGGCACCCAAGGCATCCAGGGAATCACCGAGGCCGACATCGCCAACTACCTGGCCAACACGCCGGGCTTCTTCGACCGCCACGCCGAACTGCTGGCCACCGTGCACATCACCAGCCCGCACGGCCAGCGCGCGGTGTCGCTGCAAGAGCGGCAGATGGAAATGCTGCGCGAACGCATCAAGGGGCTGGAGGCGCGCATCATGGACATGATCCGCCACAGCCAGGACAACGTCGCCATCGCCGACCGGCTGCACCAGTGGACGCGCACGCTTTTCCTCACGGCCGACGCCACCGCGCTGCCGGCCGCATTGGTCGACACGCTCAAACACCAGTTCATGATCCCGCAGGCCGCCGTGCGGTTGTGGGGGGCCGTGGGATCGTTTGCCGACCCGTCGTGCACCGAATCCGTCAGCGACGATGTCCAGGCCTTCACAAACAGCCTGTCCCTGCCTTATTGCGGCGTGAACGCGGGCTTCGAAGCGGCGTCCTGGCTGGAATCACCCGACACCGTGGCTTCGCTGGCCATGATCCCGCTGCGCCACTGGGCCGGCGGCAAAGGCAGCTTCGGCTTGCTGGTGCTGGCGTCCCCCGACCCCACGCGCTATTCGGCAGAAATGGGCGCCGACTTCCTGACGCGCATCGGCGAAGTGGCCAGTGCGGCGTTGTCACGGCTGTTGCCAGCGCCTTGACGCGGCGCGCAGCCCGCCCAACCCGCGCAGCTCACGCAGCTCACGCAGCCTGCGAGTCCCGTTCCACCCGCGTATGCAGGCACCCGGCCCCGAGCTTCAACAGTTTCTGACCTTCCTGCGGGTCGAACGCCGCTTGGCCGAGCGCACCCTGGCAATGTACGGCGAGGCCTTGTCCCGCCTGGAAGCCAGCGCCGCGGCCTCGGGCGTGGACCTGCCGCAGGCCGGCCCGCAGCACGTCCGCCAGTGGGTGGGCCAGCTGCGCACGCGCGGGCTGGCGCCGCGCAGCATCTCGATCGCTCTGGCCGCCTGGCGCGGCCTGTACACGTGGTGGGGCCGGCAGGGCCGCGTCTCGGTCAACCCGGTGCAGGGCCTGCGCGCGCCCAAGGCCGCCAAGCCGCTGCCCAAGGCACTGTCGGTGGAGCAGGCCGTCGGCTTGGCCGAACAACCCGACACGCCCGGCGCGCCCGCCTTGGCCGCCCGCGACCGCGCCATCTGCGAACTGCTCTACGGCTGCGGCCTGCGCACGGGTGAGCTGCTGGGCCTGGACGCGCACGCCGGCCCGCAGGCCCGCGGCTGGGTGGACCTGGCCGACGCCACCGCCCACGTGCTGGGCAAGGGCAGCAAGCGGCGCAGCGTTCCCGTGGGCCGCCTGGCGCTGCAGGCCTTGACGGAGTGGCTGGCGCTGAGGGGCGATCTCGTCAAGCCCGGCCCGACCGGGGCAGCGAGCGAACCCGCTCTCTTCATCAGCCGCCTGGGCCGGCGCCTCACGCCCAACCAGCTGCGGTCACGCCTAAAGGCGCAGGGCTTGCAGGCCGGCCTGCCCACGCACGTGCACCCGCACATGCTGCGCCACAGCTATGCCAGCCACCTGCTGCAGTCCAGCGGCGACCTGCGCGCCGTGCAGGAACTGCTGGGCCACGCCAGCATAGGCACCACGCAGATTTACACCAAGCTGGACTTCCAGCACCTGGCCAAGGCGTACGACGCGGCGCATCCCCGGGCCAAGCGCAAGCCCTGAAGCGGCCTGCGACTGCGAGTTCAGAGCCGGGCAGTTTGCCGGCGCCGCACGACCCACAGAGCGCCCAGGGCTGCCAAGACCAGCACGGGACTGTCGGGCTCGGGAACCGCAGCTGACTGAAGCTGAAAACCTGACCACGAGCTATGCGAGAGGGCGCGGCCGGGGTTTGCGTTGGGCATGAACTGCAGGCTGCCAGCGCCGCTGGCCTGGGCCAGGAACCGCACGTAATGTTGACCTTCAGTAAGTGCCATAGGGTTGAAATCGTTGATGCCATTGGTCGTGCGCGTGTCGCCGCCCACGGTGTAGCTTGGCGCGCCGCCCGAGTTCGTGTAGATCACCAGTTCTCAGCTTGCATTGGCCAGCAAGCCTGAGAGAGTCACGGTCCCGGTGCTGATATGCGACATGAGCAGATCGCCGAAGGTGCCCGTGGGGGTCGGGCTGATGAAGGCCGAGGCACTGCGCTGGTAGTTCAAGAGAACGGACGTGGCTGCGCCTGTGTCGTCCAGCAGGGCCACGTTGGTGGCCGAGCCAAACCGCGAGGCATGATTCCACTGCGAGGTGGCGGTACCGAACACGGCTGCACCCGGGCCGAGGGCGTCGGCCCCGGAGCTAGAAGTCAGGTCGAAGTTGACCAGCGCAGCATGGCTGCTGGCCAGGGCGAAGCCCAATGCACACGTTGAGAGGAGTTTGGCGATCAGGCGTTTGGCTTGCATGTGCAGTCTCTGGGTTGGGGGTGGCACATCAGACCGCAAGGGACATGCCAGTCGCAGAAACTACCGACAGAACAAGGACTCGCCGACTTTTTGAATCTGGCAACTGGGTTGGGGCTGTAAAGATTCCCGACACCCTGCGCCGGACTACTGGCTCCGGCGGCGCGCGGCCGCTCGCGACGGCGCAGAAAATCACCCACCATGAAATCCATCCGCCTGCGCCCCGGCAAGGAACGCTCGCTGCAGCGCCAGCACCCCTGGGTCTTCGAAGGCAGCATCGCGCGCGGCAGCGCCGACCCCGGCGAGACGGTGCGCGTGGAAGACGCCGACGGCGGCTTCCTGGCCTGGGGGGCTTTCAGCGGCAGCTCGATGATTCGCGTGCGTGCCTGGAGCTTCGTCGAGGCCGAGCGCGTCGACCGCGCCTTCTTCGAGCGCCGCATCCAACGCGCCGTGGCCCTGCGCAGCCGGCTGCCGATCGACAGCAACGCCATGCGCCTGGTGCACGGTGAGGCCGACGGCCTGCCGGGCCTGATCGTCGACCGCTACGGCGACACGCTGTGCGCGCAGTTCCTGTCTGCCGGCGTGGAACGCTGGAAATCCACGCTGGCCGACGCGCTGCTGGCCGCCACGGACTGCACACGACTGTTCGAACGGTCCGACGCCAGCGTGCGCGGTCGAGAGGGCCTGAGCGCAGTGACCGGCTGGTTGCGGCATGGCGGTGAAAGCGGCGGCTCTACCGACATAACTACCGACATCGCCATCGAAGAACACGCCATGAAGCTGACGCTGGACCTGGCCAGCGGCCACAAGACCGGCTTCTACCTGGACCAGCGCGACAACCGCGCCCTGCTGGGCCGTTGGGTGCGCGAGCGCGGCTGCCGGCAGGTGCTGAACGCCTACTGCTACACGGGCGGGTTCAGCATTGCCGCACTCGCCGGCGGCGCAGCGCACGTGACCAGCGTGGACTCGTCGGCGCCCGCGCTGGAACGCGTGCAGGCGCATCTGCTGCTCAATGGTGTCGATGCCGAACGCAACGAGTGCGTCGATGCCGACGTCAACACCTTCCTGCGCGCCAGCCTGGCGGCCAACCGGCAGTTCGATGCCATCGTGCTCGATCCGCCCAAGTTCGCCGCCTCGGCCGCCCACGCCGAGCGCGCAGCGCGGGCCTACAAGGACATCAACCGCCTGGCGCTGATGCTGTTGTCGCCCGGCGGGTTGCTCTTCACCTTCAGCTGCAGCGGCGGCATCAGCGCCGACCTGTTCCACAAGATCGTCGCGGGTGCGGCCATCGACGCGGGCGTGGACGGCGTCATCGTCAGCCGCCTGGGCGCGTCGCCCGACCACCCGCAGACCCTGTTCTTCCCCGAGGGCGAATACCTCAAGGGCCTGCTGGTGATGAAGGCCTGAACCCGATCAGGCCGAAGCGGTGCCTGCAGCAGGCAGCGCGGGCAGGGGCAAGGGCAGGCGCGTGTCGAACTTGGCCCGCTTGACGCTGAAGTAGGCCTTCACGTTGCGCACATTGGCGTCCTGCGTGAACAGGCGTTGCACCAGTGCGTGGTAGGCCGGCATATCGGCGCCGTGCACCACCAGCACGAAGTCCGGCCCCGGCGACACCCGCCAGCACTGCTGCACGGCGGGCTCGGCCACGGCGCGCTGCTCGAAGGCATCCAGATGTTCGGCTCCCTGGCGGTCCAGCGTCACCTCCACCAGCGCCGTCAGGCCGGCGCCCAGACGGTCGGGGTTCAGCAGCGCGACGCGGCGCTCGACCACGCCCTCATCCACCAAACGCCGCACCCGCCGCAGCGCCGTGGCCGGCGACGTGTGGCTGCGCTCGGCGAGTTCCAGGTTGGACAGCGAGGCGTCGGTTTGAAGCAGATCGAGCAGCTTCAGGTCGGTAGCGTCGAAGTTCATAGTGAAATCATAGGTCAATATACCGGCAGCAATTGAAATAATTTGCCTCTAATCGTGACGCTTGGTGCTTTTGGTCACGCTGAGCTAGCAGATTGAAGTAATTTTTCATATCACTCCGCCTACGATCCGCCACTTCATTCTTGAAAGCAGACCAGCATGTGTGGAATCGTCGGCGCCGTCAGCTCCCGCAACATCGTTCCCATCCTCGTCGAAGGCTTGAAGCGGCTGGAATACAGGGGCTACGATTCCTGCGGCGTCGCCGTGCACCAGGGCGGTGAACTGCGCCGGGCGCGCAGCACCAGCCGCGTGGCAGAACTGCAGGCCAACACCCTGGCCGAAGGCGTGGCCAGCGGCACCGGCATCGCCCACACGCGCTGGGCCACGCATGGCGCTCCGGCGGTGCACAACGCGCACCCGCACTTCAGCGCCGGGCCGCATGTCGACGCCATGGTCACGGGTTTTGGCAACCTGGAAGACTCGAACGTGGCGGCCGGCACCGTGGCCCGCATCGGCCTGGTGCACAACGGCATCATCGAAAACCACGACGAACTGCGTGCCGAGCTGCGCCAGCGCGGCTACGTCTTCGCCAGCCAGACCGACACCGAAGTCATCGCCCATCTCGTGCACAGCCTGTACGAAGGCGACCTGCTCGACGCCGCGCAGCGCGCCCTGCCCCGACTGCGCGGCGCCTATGCCATCGCAGTGTTCTGCCGTGACGAACCGCACCGCGTGGTCGGCGCCCGCCAGGGATCGCCGCTGGTGCTGGGTGTCGGAAAGGAGGGCGAGAACTTCCTCGCCAGCGACGCCATGGCCCTGGCCGGCGTCACCGACCAGATCGTCTACCTGGAAGAAGGCGACGTGGTCGACCTGCAACTCGGCAAGACCTGGATCAGCAGCGCCGACGCCTCAGGCCGCTACCAGCGCGTGCAGCGCACCGTGCGCACCGTGCACGCGCACAGCGGCGCGGCAGAACTCGGCCCCTACCGGCACTACATGCAGAAGGAGATCTTCGAGCAGCCGCGGGCGCTGGCCGACACGCTGGAAGGCGTGGAAGGCGTCAGCCCCGACCTGTTCGGCGACAGCGCTGACCGCGTTTTCAAGGACGTGGACCGCGTGTTGATCCTGGCCTGCGGCACCAGCTTCTACAGCGGCAGCACGGCACGCTACTGGCTGGAAAGCATCGCCGGCATCCCCACCACCGTGGAAGTGGCCAGCGAGTACCGCTACCGCGACAGCGTGCCCGACCCGCGCACCCTGGTCGTCACCATCACGCAAAGCGGCGAAACCGCCGATACCCTGGCGGCACTCAAGCACGCGCGCAGCCTGGGCATGCCGCACACGCTGACCATCTGCAATGTGGCCACAAGCGCCATGGTGCGCGAATGCGCGCTGACCTACATCACCCGCGCCGGGGTCGAGATCGGCGTGGCCAGCACCAAGGCCTTCACCACCCAGCTGGCCGGCCTGTACCTGCTGACCCTGGCCCTGGCCAAGGTGCGCGGAAGGTTGTCAGACGCACAAGAGGCCGCCGAACTGAAGGCCCTGCGCCACCTGCCCGTGGCGCTGCAGGCGGTGCTAGCGCTGGAGCCACAGATCATCGCCTGGAGCGAAGACTTCGCGCGCAAGGAAAACGCCCTCTTCCTGGGCCGTGGCCTGCACTACCCCATCGCCCTGGAAGGCGCGTTGAAGCTGAAGGAGATCAGCTACATCCATGCCGAGGCCTACCCGGCGGGTGAACTGAAGCACGGGCCGTTGGCACTCGTCACCGACCAGATGCCGGTCGTCACCGTGGCCCCCAACGACGCACTGCTGGAAAAGCTCAAGAGCAACCTGCAGGAAGTACGCGCCCGCGGCGGCCAGCTCTATGTGTTCGCAGACGGCGACACCCACATCGAGAACGAACCCGGCGTGCACGTGATCCGCATGCCAGAACACTACGGCGCGCTCAGTCCGATCCTGCACGTGGTGCCGCTGCAATTGCTGGCTTACCACACCGCTTGCGCGCGGGGAACTGACGTAGACAAGCCGCGCAACCTGGCCAAGAGCGTGACGGTGGAGTGACCGGGCCCGGGCCATCCAACGAGTGTTCGGTGGGATTAAGGTCTGTCGGGCGGGAGTAAGGTCTGTCGGGAATCCAGCGCTTTATTGGAAGCTGTTTCAGGCTCGAGGCAAAGTGACCGGCATCTGGTGCGGCACCGCGGAGATAGCGCGCGCCATGCAGGCTCAGGGCCTGCAGTTCGTGGTCCCGGACCATGATGCAATCTGGCTTAAGGCCGAGATCGTGCGCTGCTTGGGCGTGCTGCGCGCAGGCGTTGCAGGCGGTGCAAGCAACATCCGCGCAGCCGATTCAACTTGACGCGCACAAGGTATTCTGTTGTCCATCTTTCAGGAGAACCTCATGACATGGCAACTGCGCCCCTTGCTGCTGAAGGGCTTGGCCCTGGTGGCCTTCAGCGCCGCATCGCTTTGCAGCGCCCAGGCACCCGCACCCACCTGGCCCACCAAGCCAATCAAGTACGTGGTGCCCTTCTTACCCGGTGGTGTCTCCGACGGCGTGGCGCGCCTGATTGCGCAGCACCTGAGCGAAAGATTGGGTCAGCCCGTGGTGGTCGAGAACCGGCCGGGCGTGTCGGGCATCGTGGGCACGCAAGCCGTCGCGCGCTCGGCGCCGGACGGCTACACGGTGATGGGTGGCACCATCACCACGCATGCCGTCAATCCGTTCTTCAGCAAAAACCTGGGCTACGAGCCGGTGACGGATTTCGCGCCCGTTGGCCTGGTGGGCATGGTCAGCAATGCACTGGTGGTGCGTGCCGACAGCCAATTCAATTCGGTAGCCGATGTGATCGCTGAACTCAAGGCCAGGCCCGACAGTTTGACCTATGGCACGGCAGGGGCCGGCACGTCGCAGCACCTGTCGGGCCAGCTGTTCCAGAGCATCACCCAAACCCGCATGAGACAAATCCCCTACAAGGGCGGCTCACAGGCCATGGTGGACCTGGTCGGTGGCCAGATCGACATGGTGTTCGAGACGGTGGCCGCGGCGCGCCCCATGATCGATGGCAAGCGGGTGAAGGTGCTGGGCGTCACGTCCAGCCAGCGTCTGGCGACATTGCCTGGCGTGCCCACACTGGCCGAAGCTGGCGCGCCGAGATTTGAAATGCAGTCCTGGCAAGGCGTGTTCGCACCCGCGGGCACGCCGAGGCCCATCGTCGAGCGCCTGGGCCGCGAGGTCGCCGCCATCGTCGCCATGCCCGCGGTACAAGACAAGCTGCGCAATCTGGGCGTCGAGCCGGACGGCCGGCAGGGCGAAGCCTTCGGTGCCTTCCAAAATGCAGAGATCGTCAAATGGCGCAAGGTCATTCAAGACGCCGGCATTCAGGCCGAGTAACAGCAGCAGACAACGGAGACCCGCCATGAACCACAACCCCCCGCTCCGCTCCACGTATGCGGCATTGAACCGCCATCGCTTCGTGCGCATGGCGGCTGCCGCGTTGGCCTGTGCCGCCTTGCTCGCGGGCGGTGGACCTGCGGCCGCACAGGCGCCAGCCGCGCCAACGGGCCCGGGCGGTTACCCGCAGGGCGGGCGCGTCGTCATCGTCGTGCCTTTCGCGCCCGGCGGCGCGACGGACATCGTGGCCCGCCTCATGGCCGACGAACTCGGCAAGCGCTGGGGCTCGGTCGTGGTGGTGGACAACAAGGCAGGCGCTGGCGGCGGCATTGGCACCGAGGCCGTGGCGCGGGCCAGGCCGGACGGCTTCACGCTGCTGCTTGGCACGCAGACGGCGCTGTCGGTCAACCCCACGCTGCTGAAGAAGCTCAGCTACAACGTCGAGCGGGATTTCGCGCCTATCAGCCTGCTGGCCAGCACGCCTTTGGTGCTGCTGGCCGGCAACAAGTCGGGCGCCAACAGCGTGCAGGAATTGATCGCTGCGATCAAGGTCAAGCCAGATGCCGTTACGTACGGCACCAGCGGCAACGGCACTTCGCAGCACCTGACCATGCTGCTGATGCTCAACCGCATCGGGGCGAAGGCCCTGCACGTCCCGTACAAGGGAAGCAGCCAGTCGCTGGCAGACCTGGCCGGCAACCAGATCGACATGCAGTTCGACAACATGGCCACGGCGCTGGCCTTTGCCGCCAACGGACAGGCCAAGGCGCTGGCTGTCACGAGCGCCACGCGCTCGCGTTTGCGGCCGGACCTGCCGACGCTGGACGAGTCCGGCGTTCCGGGGTTCGAAGCCTCGACGTGGCTCGGACTGCTGGCACCCGCGGGTACACCAGCGCCCGTCATCGTCTGGCTGAACAAAGAAGTGACTGCCGTTCTGGAGTCGCCCACGGTGGCAAGCAAGCTGGCGGCGCAGGGCTTTACGCCCAAGCCCATGACGCCGGACGGCTTTCGCAAGTTCATCCAGGACGAAACGGTCAAGTTTGCCGACCTGATCAAGGCCAACAACATCACCTTGGACTGAATGCCACATCGATGTCGACTCCGGGCAGATCGAGCAAGCCACCCGGTGCGACTCATCACCACGGCCGCACGTTGGCCGGCCAGTTAACTGCCGACGAACAACCGGGCCTTGCGGCCCATCGCCCACGGTCGCATCAGATTCTCGATGTGGTTGTTGTCCACCGGCACCCAGCCGTCGTGCAGATGCGCCGTGCGTCGGCCGTCAACGCGTGTGCCTCGCGCTCGACGCGGTAGATCAGCGCTTTGCGCTGCGCCGCCCGCAGCGCAGCAGGGCTCTGGTTGACCTTGATCAATTCGTCGAACTTTTGCCTCGGGTGTGCCGAACAGCCCGCGCCCGTTCGGCCTTCCTGCTTGAGCACGCTGTCGTCGCCCTTGAAGCGGGCGCACTCTGGCGCGGCACTGACGGGCCAGCTGACGGCAATGGCCGCAGCACCTCGGCGCCATTCGATGCGGATGTCGGTCGCCGGCGTCGTGATCTGCTGGCCGTGATGGCGCTGCGCACCGGCCGGGCCGCGCTTCTCGACGACGACGATCTACACGCACGTCGCGCGCGAGCGGCTGCGGCTGCGGCTGCGGCTGCCGCATGCGCAGCCTCAACCGCGCGGGTGAGTCACCAGCGGCGTGGCAGCTCGCGGAGCAGCACGATGCGTTCGCGCGAGACCTCGATGTAGCCGCCGTTCGTCAGGTCCTGCAGCAGCCGGTTGACCATCGCACGCGACGCGCCCAGGCGTTCGGCGATGCGCACCTGACTTAGCGGCCCCGGCACGATGCGCTGGCCCGCGGCGTCGACCGCCAGCACGTCGAACAGGCCGACGAGCCGCCCATAGACATCGAGCGATGCGAGGTGGCTCACGGTGTGAGTCAGCGTGCGCACGCGCTGCACCAGCTTCTGGATCATGTGAAAGGCCAGGTCCGGGCGTGAAGCCAGCACCCGCTCGACCTCGCCGCGCGTCACGCGGGTGAGTTGCGCACGCACGGTCACTTCGACGGTGGCCGCTCGCCGCTCGCCGCTGAGCATCAGCTCGCCGAAGAAGTCGCCCGCGCCCAGCGTGTTGAGTTCCACGTTGCGCCCGCCCTCGCCCGCCACCACGGCACGCAATTCGCCGGAATGCACGATGTACATGCAGTCGGCGATGTCGCCTTCGGTGACGACGGCCGTGCCGGGCTCCCAGGTGCGCGTCTCGCCCAGCTTGGCCAGTTCGGCCAGGATTTCGTCCGGTTGTTTCACCCGTGCTTCCCCCTCTTCGTCGCCGCGCTCAACACCCGTTCCATGCGGCGAATGTAGCGGGGCGCGTGTGGCGTCTGTCCACTGTTGAACGCGCTGCACCTGCGCGCGCTGTCCTCCGTGAACATGCCTTCACCGCTGCAAATGGCCGTGCCAATCACAGCACGACCGGCCGAGGGCCGTACCGACAGCGGACATGGTGCCGAGCAGACCCATGGCGCTGCCGATCTGCGACTTCGGCACCGCCTCGCCAACGAATGCCATGGTGAGCGCCATGCTGAGCTCCATCATGACGGCCGCCCCGAGTCCTTGCGTCACCCGCGCGGCGATGAGCAGCCCGCGCGTGTACGCCATGCCGCACAGGAACGAGGACACCGTGAAGAGCAGGATGCCGGCCAGCAGCAGACTGCGACGGCCGACGAGATCTCCGAGCCGCCCGACGCTGACGATCAGGGAGCCGCGCGCTGGCGCGACTGCGTGAGGCGACCGACGATCCGCTGCTGGTGCGGGCGGGACGCGGTCTAGGCGTGGTGCGGGCCAGTCACGCGCTAAGCGAAGTCGAAGTCACCCCCGCCCTGCATGCCGCCGCGGCACACGTCCATGTGTCGCGCCGCGACGATGACAAAGGCCCGATCGACAACGCCCCCGCAGCACTTCACCACGACCGTGGGTGGTGACTCGGCGGCACTGGCGCTGTCCAGACGCTCGGACATGGTCGCCACCGTTCATGAACGGCACACCGGAATTCTTTTCGCCGG
>ENA-OFCE01000961-OFCE01000961.1-metagenomes-genome-assembly--contig:-NODE-961-length-16317-cov-4.639159_pt1 | contig 16317 bp, 18 predicted proteins | sample MGYA00153388_OFCE01 | MGnify analysis MGYA00153388
TATAGACATACAAGGTAGATTAATATTGCAAGAACAACTAAGTAGCAATGAAATAAATTTAAGCAATAACCCGGCAGGTTTGTATCAAATAACTGTTTTTGTAAAAAATGAAGTAAAGCAGTTTTTGGTGGAGAAGATTGATTAAAATCTTGTTATTCTATTTTATTTAAATTTCAAAGCTCCATTTTATTGAAGTTAAAACAACCTTTTGGTTACCCTGAGATAACTTTAGGAATAACCTTTTAAGAGTTCTTCAATTTCTTTATCTGAGATAGTATCCTTTTCGCTTTTGCTGTAAATGGAAAGTAGAAAAACCGTATCATCAATAATTTTAACAAAAGAGATAATTCTTGCACCTCCTGATTTACCTTTGTTTTTAGAAGCAATAGCAATGCGTATTTTATATACATCATTCCCTAAATGAGTTCCAATTTTTGGGTTTTCGGCAAGTTCTTTGCCAAGATCTGCTATTTCTGTACGTAACGAAACATACCTTTTAATTAGTTTTTTTGCTTCTTTTTTAAAATTGGGAGTAAGTTCAATTTTATAGCTCATTCAAAAAATCAGTTAAAGAGGTGGTTTTTAGTTTACCTTTCTTAATCAACTTCATTTCCTCAAAACCACTTTTTAAATTTCTTACAATCTCATCTTTTGTAGGCTCACCATCCGTTTCAATTTTTTTAACGTAATGTAAATTTTTTGCGAGTTCAATAAAATGGTCGTATTCACTATCTGTAGTATATATTTTAACAAGTCTCATATAAAAAAAAATAATATTTTTAACAAATATAAGTACTTTTGAATGTGCATTCAAAACTCAGTTCTCATTTCTAAACGAGACTAATCACAGAAAGTAAGTACCGAGTAAAATACAGCTATTATGTACCTGAAAAGCAATTTTTAGTAGAGAAAATTAATTAATAATCCTTCACTCCAATTTTTTATTATCAAAATATCCCTGCTCCAATTTCAATACTTCACACCATTCGTAACGATGGTTTAACGTATGAGTTTTCTGATATTCTATCAATTCATTAAGGATTTGTGTTTGATAATCTTCATGCACATATAAAGGGAACAAGGAGATCATTGAAAAATCGTGCATGGCAGCAAACCAAGTTTTTTGAAATTGGAAAAAAGGATTGGATTTAATTAAGGTTTCATTGCTATTCCACTCTTCAAATTTGCAGGATTCTGCCAAATAATACAATTTGTATTCTTGGTAAAGATTGTACCTTAATACAACCAAGCTGCCATCTTCGGTTCCCATTTCTATTATTTTTTCGCTGGGGCGCAAAGTAGGTAGTCTAATTTCAGATAAACCTGCTACTTCAAAGGCTTTTTCTGGCTCGAATCCTAAACTCAAATAATGCTTAAAATCATTTTGTCGGAGTGCCAAAACTTTGGCAAAATTTGGTTTTTGCACTAGATTAGGATTGATTTCTGTTTCTGTTACCTTTAAATTCCAGTTTCTCATGATCGTAGTTTAAATGCTGAATGTTGAGCAGATTCTTAAACCGATAAAGTAATAGCAAGGAAAATAAAGTTACAAGAGTATAAATACCCATTTTGAAAATAATTGAGGGTATAATCACCCTTTTTATCGAAAAAAGTCTTCCTTTCAGTCAAAACTTTCTATCAAGTAGCTAAATTTCCTTCGACGGTAACACTAATTGAAAACAAGAAACTTAAGAAAAAGAGTTCTTGTTAGCAGTATAACTCAATAATTAAGAAACTTGGAAATTATTTGGGTTTATACTATTTGAGTTTTAAATTCAAATGTTAGAATGTAAAATCGGAGGTTGAAGGCTTAGGGATAGAAGCGACATCCTTTTTTGCCTTTAAAAAACAATTAAATAAAAAAAAGATACAGCGGATAGCCCGACCCCATTTCAGGGGTAAGCCCAAAGCTATTTTAAAACATCTTGTTTATCAAATAGTTAAAAAAAATAAAAACTAAAATAAATATCAATAAAAACAGAACCGAACTACAAAGAGTAAAAATTGATAAACCCAATATGATATAAAGACTTAAAATATTAAACTAATTAACATTCAGTTCTTTAAGTAAAAAATCAGCTTTGTCAATTTTTTGTGCTACCCAAAGTACATAACGAATATCAACTCCGATGGAACGACTATACGCTTCATTCCAAGCGTAATCATTAATAGTCGCTTCGTACGACCGATCAAAATTTACTCCTACCAGATTGCCATCTGCATCCATTACAGGGCTGCCGCTATTGCCACCTGTAGTGTCGAGGTTGTATAAAAAAGCAACAGGAACGCTACCGGTTTCTGGATTCGCAAACTGACCAAAATCTTTTTTCTGATATAGTTCTTGAATAATTGCCGGATAGGCATAGTCCAGATTTCCGGAATTTCCTTTTTCAATAATACCTGCAATACTTGTAACAGGTGACACCCGAAGTCCATCTACTGGAGAATTTCCACGTACATATCCATACGTTAATCGCAGGGTGCTGTTAGCATCTGGAATAAAATTTTTATTCAAAAACTTTTCTTTCACATTTACATAATCGGCCATAAGCTTACTTAATTGCCCATCTCTACGCGTATTATCGGCTTTTACTTTAATATTTTGTTTGTTCAGCTCATTTTCAAAAGCAAGAATTGGATTACCAGAAAGAATTTCACCTTTTTCACTTAAATATTTTTTTGAATATACTTTGTTTAGAAAATCAGAAATAGATTGATTGGATTGCGCACAAATTTTATTCAAAGCATTTACTTTTAAATCTACATGAAATTTACACGCATCCAGCATCATTTTATTTAGTAAAATACGATCTGCTTTAATCACATAATCTTCATTTTGCTTTGCAATAGTTTTTGCCAAAATTGGTGATTTTGATTTTATATAATTAACAAGGGAATCTTTAGTCAGACCTGATTTTTTGTTTTCAAAAATATTCATATCCAATGCATTGCTCAATACATTGCTACTATTGTACACTTGTGCAAACCACATTGTTTGTGGTGCCTGAGCGTCGATTTCATCGTATAATTTTGTAATATCGGCAAGTAAGTTTCCGTATTTTTTTCTGAGCTCACTTGTTGAATTGATAAAATTTTGTAAAGCCTGATCTTCTACCTTTTTACCAGCAACTATGTTTAAATTTCTAAGTCCTTTTAATTTACCTTGATAATTTTTAAGCACATTCGCATTTCTTTTAATTCTGCTGGCTTGTATTAATCGATCATTATCATTGGCAGATGCAATTTCCATTTGTTCATTTTGAAACGAGTACAAATTAGAAATATATGGCAAAAGATGATTTTGCTGATATTCAATAAATCTAGCTGGTCGGTGTCGAAAAGTACGCCCAGGATAGCCTAAAATAAAAACAAAATCATTTTCTTTAATTCCTTTTGGATTTACTTTCAAAAACTTTTTCGGTTTATAGGGAACATTATTTACTGAATAGCTAGCCGGACTACCGTCAGGTGCAGTATAGGCACGAACGAATGAAAAATCTCCGGTATGTCGCGGCCAAACCCAATTGTCTGTTTCACCGCCAAATTCGCCAATGCTTCGTTGCGGAATATATACCAACCTTACATCTAAAATAGTTCGATACCTAAAGAGTACATAGGTACGACCAATAAACATTTCTGAAACTTCTGCTTTTATCGATTTGTTATTTTTTTCTTCTGTTCGGGCAAGCTCCAGCATTTTTGCGTTAATTGCTTTCAAGCGTTCTGCTGGATCTTCAATATCTTTTCCAGCAGCCAAAACTTTTTCGGAAACATCTTCATACGATTCGGTAATTCGGCAAGTAAGCCCTTTGCCTTCAATTTCCATATCGGCTGTACGGGCAACAAAACCGTTTTTTAAATAATCTTTTTCGGGTGTACTCGCTTTTGCGACCGCTTCAAAAGCACAATGGTGGTTGGTAATAATCAAGCCGTTATCAGAAACAAACGATCCAGTGCAACCACTAATATTGACTAATGCATCAGTCAAACTTACTCCATTTGGGTTATAAACTTCAGAAACTGGAATTCTTAATCCTGCGTTTTTTAGATCTACTTTTCCGATTTCACTTAATGGAAACATTCCCTCGTCAGGTAAAGAAAAGGAAGATAAAATAAGTGTTAGTAGTAAAATGAATGTTAATTTTTGCATAATATTAGTAAGGATTTCAAAGATAGAATTTAAAAGATGCGTTTCAAATCACATTGAAAATTACAGCTCTTACTTAACGAAAACCTCAAATAAAAAATATTAAAACAATTGAAAATTGTTTTAATATTGTATAACATTTCCTGAAAATTTTAATTTTCATTCATTAACTCATTACATTATGAAAACAATAGCGCTCTGTTATCTAATAGATGATGATTTAGATGACCAAGAAATTTTTTGTATGGCTATCGAAGATTTTGACAATTCAATAAAGTGTGATTATGCCACCGATGGGGGTTTGGCTATTAAAAAACTAAAGGAAGAATTAAATTATTTTCCAGATGTTATTTTTATTGATATGAATATGCCAAAAATAAATGGTTTGCAATGTTTAATAGAACTAAAGAAAAATCATAGACTCGATAGCATACCTGTTATTATTTATTCTACTTCTTCTGATCCTAAAACTATTGCAGAAACTAAAAAAGAAGGTGCCTTTGATTTTTTAATAAAACCCCCTAGTGTCAGTGCTTTAACTTTAATGATGGAAAAATTATTTAGTAGAATTCAGAAAATTAATGTTTAACTAATTTATTTCGATTTTTCTACAGCTTCTGTTTCAGACTTATTTTTTAAATTTAGTATTTTCCCTTCTTTGGTAACTTCTATTTCATACGATTTTTCCCCAACTTCTATTTGAAGTTCGTAATATTCACTTCCAGAAGCAGTTGTAACTAATTCAATTTCGTCGATTCTATAGCCTGGATATAAATTCTGTAGAGTTTTATCTGCTTCAATGGCTAGTTCATTATTTTTTATTTTTACTTCCTGATGAACAAATTCTCCTAGCTCTGTGAATATTGCACTCATTTTTTTTGAGTTTAATTTAAATTCTGCTTCAAAATCTGCGTTTTCCATTTCCCATTTTACATTTTTCACCTCGCCATATTTGGTTTTAAATGCATTCAGTACTGTTGCTGGTATTTCTTTTACATCAGTATCAATGGCTAATACCGTGAATAGTTGAAAAGCAACAAGGAATAGTGTGAACAATAGCTTTTTCATAATCATTAATTTTATTTTAACTAAATTAATAACATTGTGTTACTAAAGAGTACTTTTTTGAATAATTAAAATGGCAGAGTCAATTCACATTCTCGAAAACGTTGATAAAGAAGAGCAATATCTTGCGCTTCTCCCTCAATTTGAAGCTTTAATAGCAAATGAACCCAATTTGACAGCAAACATGGCTAATTTTTGTGCTGTTATCCGAACTGCATTTGGCCATCTTTGGATTGGTTTTTATTTAGTCGAGAATCAAGAACTCGTTTTGGGTCCATTTCAAGGTCCTGTTGCATGTACCCGAATCGGTTTTGGAAAAGGTGTTTGTGGCAGTGCTTGGAAAGAAAGGAAGATTTTAATTGTAGATGATGTTAATTTATTTCCTGGCCATATAGCTTGTAGTTCCAGCTCTAAATCAGAAATAGTTGTACCAGTTTTTAATAAGGAAGAAATCATTGGAGTGTTGGATATAGATAGTGAGAATCTTGCAGAATTTGATAAAACAGATCAACTGTATTTGGAGAAATTTGTAAAATTAATTGAATTGGAATTTCTCAAATAATGGAAGAAGAGAAAATTGTTTATTTAATTTCTGGAATGGGTGCTGATGACCGGGCGTACTATTTAATGAATTTTGGAAATCAAAAAATTATTCACTTAAAATGGATAAAACCCAATAAATATGACTCTTTGTCCGATTATGCTATTAAACTTTCCGAGCAAATTGATTTTAACAAAAAAGTAATTTTAATTGGAACTTCATTGGGTGGAATGATTGCAATAGAAATTGCAAAGAAATTCAATGTTCATAAAACGATTTTAATTTCGAGTGTGAAAACGAGTACAGAAATGCCGCCACAATTAAATTTATTTAGATTAATTCCGTTGCAACGAATAATACCAGGAACTGTTTTTGTGCGAATTAGAAATATTCTAAGACCATTAGTTTTCAGAGGACGGGTAAATAAAAAAGCACATGATTTATTTACAGGAATGTTGAAAGATACCGATCCATCTTTCCTAACTTGGAGCATGGATGCAGCATTAAAATGGAAAAATTATACGATTCCAAACAATGTGGTTCATTTCCACGGAGATAATGACGTAGTTTTTCCGATTAAATATTTAAAAAGTAATTATCATAGATTAATTGGTGGATCTCATGTTATGTTAATTACAAAAGCCAGAGAACTTTCTAAACTTATTCAAAAAGAAATTAATAATACCTAAAAATGAAGAAGTTAGGATTAGACTTTTATTTACGAAATGATGTAGTAAGTTTAAGTAAAGAGTTATTGGGTAAGTTGTTGTGTACTAATATAGATGGAAATATTACAAAAGCAATAATTGTAGAAACGGAGGCTTATAAAGCTCCAGAGGATCGGGCTTGCCATGCCCATGGAAATAAATTAACACCCAGGACAGAATCCATGTACAGCGCTGGAGGTATTGCCTATGTTTACACCTGTTACGGAATTCACCAGCTTTTTAATGTTATAAGTGGAGAAAAAGGCTTTGCTCATCCAATTTTAATTCGCGGAGTGGAGCCAATAGAAGGAATTGATTTAATGTTGCAAAGAAGAAAGCAAGAAAAACTAACTAAAAACATTGCTGCCGGGCCAGGTTTGGTTGTGGTAGCTATGGGAATTAAAAAAAGTCAGAATGGTATTTCGTTGTTGGAAAATGAAATATGGATTGAAGATGCAATTGCAATTGCCGAAAAAAATATCATTGCATCACCACGAGTAGGGATGAATTTTGAAGGACCTTATAAATTAATACCCTGGCGATTTAGAATTTTAAATAATCAATATGTTTCAAAAGCTAAATAGTAGCAATACATTTTAATTCAATAGCAATAGGAGTAGGTAGGCAATTGATTTCTAGGGTTGTTCTGCAAGGCATGGCATCTTTAAAATATTCGGCATAAAGAGCATTGTATTTAGCAAAATCATCTTTCATATTGGTTAAAAAAACAGTTACATCTACCAGGTTTTCCCAGTTACTACCAGCTTCTTCCAATATAGTTTTCACGTTAGCAAATACACTTTTACATTGAATTTCAATATCATAAGAAGTGATTTCTCCTTTTTCATTTAAGGTAACTCCAGGTATTTCTTTTTTACCTCTTTCTCTTGGACCTACCCCTGAAACAAATAAAAGATTACCTACTTTTCGGGTGTAAGGGTATAAACCAACTGGTTCTGGAGCTTTTGAATTTTCTGGATTGTGCATTTTACTTTAAATAAACATAAGGAGTAATAGAGGTAAAAGTATTTTTATTTTCAGTAAATATTTCTATTTTAAATCGATGGTAACTATTTAGAATTGGGGGAGGAATTATTCTTAAATTTTTTACATAATAGTCATCAAAAAGTGTTTTTATAGAATATGCTGCTGAATAGTCATTACCAGAATATTTCAATTGATTTAGTGGAATCGTGTCGTTTTTTTTAATTTTATCGTTATAATCTTCTAATGCAGTAATTCTTAAATGACTGGCACTATTTTCAATAATTTTTCTTCCATCTGGTTGTGAGCAAGCATAAGCACTTCCAAAAGAATAATTTTTTTTAGGAATAGAAACAATTCTCTCGACTTGTAAATCAATTTGAATCAAAAAATTATAAGCAACCAATTCAGAACTATCTTTAATTGGAATAAACTGATTTGGCAAAAATCTTGCAGTGTCCGATTGAAAGCTACTTTTAATACCATTTACCTTATAATATTGGTCTGGAACGGGTTCAGGGTCGCAGCAGAATTGTAGTAATATGCTCGAAAAGGAAAAGAGGATTAAAAAAATAATTCTTTTAAACATAATTTAGGCATGTTATTTTAAGAAAACATAAGGAGTAATAGTAGAATATTTTAACTTTTCCTTGGTAAAAATTTCAACTTTAAAACGGTGATATTTATTTAACTCTGGCGCTGGTTTTATTCTTAGATTATTAACTCTTAATTTTTCAAATTGATATTCAATTACATACGAATTTAATTCCCGACCATCTAATGACAATAGATTTAGCGGAATCGTATCATTAATTCCAATGGTGTTATTATATTTTTCTAAACTGGTAAGTTTTATATGAACTATTTGATTTTGATAATAATAATTTAGAGCAGGATCACAAGCTTTTGCAGTTCCAAAAATTGAAAATGTTGCGTCGGTTGTAGATGCAACTTGTATCATTTTTGGTTCCAATTGAACTATAAATCCATAAGCATCAATTATTGCGCTGTCCAGTAAGGGAATAAATTTACTTTTTGCAATAATATTAGTATCTGATTGAAAACCTGCTTTTATTCCGTCTGTTCTATAGGTAAAATCTATTGGACCGCCACAATCCTCACAAAATTGAAATATGCCAAGTATGAAGAAAAGTAAAATTAAAATAATTGTTTTTTTTATCATTATTTTGCAAATATGAGGTTTGATATTTTAATATCAAAGATTGATGATCATAAGTTTTTATTAATCTTTTTCATCCGTTTTTACGGTTAAATCAGGTTTTTCTCCACGTTTATGAATGACCAAACCATTCAAAAAATTTCGTAAAACTTGATCTCCGCATTTTTTAAAATTAGGATGATCATCTGCTCTAAAAAAAGAAGATAATTCGGTGGGAGTTATTTTGAAATTCACCAAAGACATAATATGGATGATTTCATCATTTCTAAGATGCAAGGCAACTCTCAGTTTTTTGAAAATATCATTATTGCTCATGCTTCAAATATAAAATTTTATTGCGCTAAGATGAGTACGAGTTTCTATTATTAATTTGCCAGCCAAGAATGGAAGTTTTTGAACCACGAAGGGTTTGAAGAAAAAAAATTGAACCACGAAGGCACGAAGAATTTCAAGAAAAAAAAAGAAAGAAAAAGAAGTTTTTGAACTGCGAAGGGTTTGAAGAAAAAAAATTAAACCACCAAGGCACGGAGACACAAAGTATTTAAGAAAAAAATAAAAGAAAGAAAAGAGGTCTTTGAACCACGAAGTCACAAAGACTTAAAGAATTTAAGAAATTAAATAAAGAAAGAAAAAGAAGAAAACAATGATTGAATTTGACGCGATGATTGAAAAATTTGGCAAAAAGGGTGAAAAAACCGGATGGACTTATATTGCTCTTACTGCTTTGCAATCAGAAGTTTTAAAACCGAATTGCAAAACAAGTTATCGGGTAAAAGGTAAAATAGATTTAGTTGAAATTGCTGGAATGGCAACCGTACCAATGGGAGATGGTGAATTTATTATCGCATTAAAAAAAGAATTAGTAAAAAAACTAGATAAAACAGAAGGCCAATGGGTAAGCGTTGCCATAAAAGAGCATATCGATTTTACCATTGAAATGCCAGATGATTTGTATACCTGCTTGGCAGATGATCCGGAGATATTGGCTAAATTTGAACTAATGCCCCGATCTCATCAGCATTATTATTTCAATTGGTTAAATACCGCTAAAACCATTCCTACTCGCACAAAAAGAATAATAATGATTTTTCATGCGATGCAAAATAACCTGGATTTTGGAGCAATGCTGCGCAATGCTAGAAACAATCCCATTCTTTAGGCTTTTAATTACCTTCGTGTTTTTAATTTAAATGAACGAAATTTTCGAACCAACCATAATTGCTTTATCCACACCGCAAGGAGTAGGAGCTATTGCATTAATCCGCCTTTCTGGTGCTAAGGCAATTGAAGTGGTGAATGATGTTTTTAAGGGGAAAAATCTGAATGAGCAAAAAAGTCATAGTCTACATTTTGGTAAAATAATGCAAGGCGATGAGGTTTTAGATGAAGTAGTAGTAGGAATATATCGTGCGCCAAACTCTTATACATCCGAAAATATTGCAGAAATATCTTGTCATGCATCGCCTTTTATTATCAATGCCATCATCAATTTATTGCTAAGCAGGGGAGTAGTTTTGGCAAAACCGGGCGAATTTACCATGCGTGCTTTTTTGAATGGTAAATTAGATTTATCGCAAGCAGAAGCAGTTGCAGATTTAATTGCTTCTAAATCTGCATCGGCACATAAAATTGCTATGAACCAAATGCGCGGTGGTTTTTCGAATGAATTAGCGGTTTTGCGTAAACAACTTATTGATTTTGCTGCCTTGATAGAATTGGAACTCGATTTTTCGGAAGAGGATGTAGAGTTTGCCGATCGCAGCCAGTTAATCTTATTGATAGATACCATTTCGCTGAAAATAAAAACCCTCTTACAAACTTTTGAAACAGGAAACGCGATAAAAAACGGAATTCCGATTGTGATTGCCGGCAAACCAAATGTAGGTAAATCTACTTTGTTGAACACCTTACTAAATGAAGAGAGAGCCATCGTTTCAGCAATTGCAGGCACAACCCGTGATACGGTAGAAGATGAATTAATTTTAAACGGAATCTCTTTTCGGTTTATTGATACTGCCGGGCTACGACAAACCACCGACGAAATTGAAGCCATAGGAGTGGCTCGCAGTCTCGAAAAAATTAAACAAGCCACCATTGTTTTATTGATTTGTACTCCTGAACAAACGCGAGAAGAAATAATAGCTCAACAAAAAGAATTAGCAGATTATGAAGTAAAAAATATTTTAATTATCAACAAAGCAGATTTATTGAATACCGATAATAAACAAAATTATGCTACGCTTGAACCTGTATTTATATCAGCAAAGAATAAAACTGGAATTGAAGAATTAAAAAATAAACTTTTGCAACAAATTAATTTAGCATCACTCAATGACAATGAAGTAATCGTATCTAACTTGCGCCATGCAGAAGCTTTACGCGAAACAGAAAAGGCCTTGAAAGCAACCAAAACAGGTTTAGCGAGTAGAATAGGCGGAGATTTTGTTGCCACAGACATACGCCGAGCTCTTTACCATTTAGGAGAAATTACCGGAAGCATTGCGAATGAGGATTTGCTAGATTCGATATTTTTTAATTTTTGTATCGGAAAGTAGGGGAAAGTTTAAATATCAACGATTGTTTTTGGTATGTTGCGGTTGGAATTGTGAAAGGTAAACTTTTGGAAATAATCGATATAAATATTTCTTTGCAATCATATCGAAGGTATAGAATAAAAAAAGTACGAATAACTAAATACCTATTTTACGAAGCTTCAAACATAAATACACATCTTCATAAAATAGAATTAAAACGAATTAAAATTTAAACTATGAACCAAGCCGTACACAATAAATCTATATCCTTCATTTGGTCAATCGCAGACGATTGTTTACGTGATGTATATGTAAGAGGAAAATACCGAGATGTAATTTTGCCTATGGTAGTGCTTCGCAGGCTTGACGCTTTACTCGAACCAACAAAAGAAGCAGTGCTGGAAGAACTGATTTTTCAAAAAGAGGAAGCCAAGTTTACCGAGTGGGATGAAAACGGCTTGAGACAAGCCAGTGGTTATGTGTTTTACAATACCAGCGAATGGACATTACAACGCTTACACGATACCGCCACCAACAACCAACAAATACTTCAAGCTAACTTCGAAGATTATTTAAATGGTTTTAGCGGAAACGTAAAAGAGATTATTGAAAAATTTAAACTCAAAAGCCAGGTTCGTCACATGGCATCGAAAGATGTGTTGTTGAATGTGTTAGAAAAATTTACTTCGCCATATATCAACCTTACTCCGTTTGGAAAAAACGACCCCGATGGTAGAAAACTACCGCCATTAACCAATCTTGGGATGGGTTATGTGTTTGAAGAATTAATACGAAAATTTAACGAGGACAATAACGAAGAAGCCGGAGAGCACTTTACACCTCGTGAAGTTATTGACCTTATGACACATATTATTTTTGAGCCTGTTAAAAGTAAACTTCCACCAGTAATGACCATTTACGACCCTGCTTGTGGCAGTGGTGGCATGCTTACCGAATCGCAGAATTTTGTAAAGGATGAAGAGGGCGAAATTAAAGCCAAAGGCGATGTGTATTTGTATGGTAAAGAAATAAACGATGAAACTTATGCCATTTGCAAAAGTGATATGATGATTAAGGGCAACAACCCTGAAAATATTCGGGTGGGTTCCACGCTTAGTACCGATGAGTTTGCAGGAACAACCTTTGATTATATGCTTTCCAATCCGCCTTATGGTAAGTCTTGGGCAAGTGAGCAAAAGTTTATTAAAGATGGAAAAGATATCATTGACCCACGTTTTCAAATTAAACTCAAAAACTATTGGGGTATTGAGGAAGATGCTGATGCCAGTCCACGTTCGTCTGATGGTCAGTTGCTTTTTTTGATGGAGATGGTGAATAAAATGAAACCGTTAACACAAAGTCCATTAGGTTCTCGTATTGCTTCGGTCCATAACGGAAGCAGCTTGTTTACAGGAGATGCCGGTGGTGGCGAAAGCAACATTCGCAGATACATTATTGAAAACGATTGGTTAGAAGCCATTGTGCAAATGCCCAACAATTTGTTTTACAATACAGGAATAACCACCTACATCTGGATATTGAGCAACAACAAGGCAAAGAATCGCAAAGGCAAAGTGCAGTTGATTGACTCTGGTTTATTGTTCCGTAAACTGCGTAAGAACTTAGGAAATAAAAATTGTGAGTTTGCACCCGACCATATTCGTGAAATAGTTTCGGTTTATGAAAAAATGCAGGCAGTTGACCGTGTAATAAATACTGAAACCAATGAAGAACAGGGCATAGCGTCCCAACTGTTTGACAATACCGATTTCGGTTATTACAAAGTAACAAATGAAAGACCTAAGCGCTTAAAAGCACAATTTACCGCTGAACGTATTGCTGAGTTGCGTTTTGATAAAACCTTGCGTGAACCTATGGTTTGGGCTTATGAAACTTTTGGAGAAAAGGTATATACCGACATTGATAAACACGAAAAAGAAATTACCGAATGGTGCGAAAAAAATGAGTTGAATCTTAATGCCAAACAAAGTAAAACATTGGTAAGCGAAGCCCTTTGGAAAAAGCAGGTGGAGCTATTAAACAACGCCACTAAATTAATGCAAGCCATTGGAAACAATGAATACAGCGACTTCAATTTATTTAAAGATAAGGTAGATGAAGTATTGAAAGCTACGAATATCAAACTTTCTGCTTCCGAAAAAAATGCCATTTTAAATGCAGTGAGTTGGTATGACGCCGCAGCTGAAAAAGTAATAAAAGGAACAAGCAAATTAACGGGCGATAAACTGGCGCAATTGCTAGAGCAATTGGATTGCAAAGAAAATGAACTGGCTAACTACGGCTATTTTGCTACCGATAAAAAGGGCGAATATTATGAATATGAAACCGAAAGCGATTTGCGTGATACCGAAAATGTACCCCTCAAAGAAAACATTTATAGCTACTTTTTACGCGAAGTAAAACCACATGTAGCCGAAGCATGGATAAACCTGGATGTCACCAAAATTGGCTACGAAATAAGTTTCAATAAATACTTTTACCGCCACAAACCTTTGCGTGCCATTGAAGAAGTAAGCGCCGATATTCTGAAACTGGAAAATTTGAGTGATGGTTTAATACGTGAAATTTTAAATCTGGCGTAATGATGGATAAACTTGACAATCAAAACAGTTTATTTTCTGCCGTTACTAAAATAATAACCGAGGCAAGGCAATTAGCATACCGCAGTAGTAATACCATCTTGCTAAACATGTATTGGCAAATAGGTCACCTGATTGTGGAAGATGAACAAGGAGGAAAACACAAAGCAGAATACGGCAAAGCGGTGTTGAAGACTCTGAGTGCACAATTGACTTTGGAATTTGGAAAAGGCTTTGATGAACGAAATTTAAACAATATGCGGGCATTTTATAGCGCATTTTCAATTTGGAACGCAGTGCGTACCGAATTGAGTTGGACCCATTACCGCATCATAAGCCGCATTGAAAAAGAGGATTACCGGACCCAATATATGCTGCACAGCATAGAATGCAATTGGGATACAAGAACTTTGCAACGCAATATTAAAACCCAATATTTGAGCAGAGTGCTGGAGTTGCCAAAAGAAAAGCTAAGCGCACAGCAATTTATAAAAGACCCCTATCTCTTTGAATTTTTAAACCTGCCCAACTATACCAAACAAACCGAAAACAACATAGAAACTGCCCTGATTAACCATGTGCAGCAATTTCTGATGGAATTAGGAAAAGGGTTTGCTTTTGTAGCAAGGCAACAGCACATAGTCACCGACACCTCCGATTTTTTTATTGATTTGGTGTTTTACAATTATCACCTCAAATGCTTTGTGTTGGTAGATTTAAAAACCGACAAACTAAGCCACGCCGATATTGGGCAAATGGATATGTATGTACGCATGTACAACGACCTGAAAAAAGCCGATAACGATAACCCCACATTAGGCATTATACTATGCACCGAAAAAGATGAAACCATTGTAAAATATAGCGTATTGGCTGAGAACGAAAAACTATTCGCCAGCAAATACCGCTTGTATTTGCCCAAGGAAGAAGAACTGAAACAATTGATTGAACAAGACCGCATAAACTTTGAACTAGATCATGAAGACTGATATAGAAAAATATCCTGCATATAAAGATTCGGGAGCAGAATGGATGGGGGATATACCTATGCATTGGGATAGTTTAAAGATGAAGCTTTTATTTCAGGATGTGTCAATAAAGAAAAAAGCTGATGCTGAATTATTATCTGTTACTCAAGACCAAGGTGTAGTTCCAAGAACATGGGTAGAAAACAGAATGGTTATGCCTTCGGGTGCTTTGGAATCTTTTAAATTTATAAACAAGGGCGATTTTGCAATTAGCTTGAGGTCTTTTGAAGGTGGATTAGAATACTGTCATTATGATGGCATTATTAGCCCAGCATATACTGTTTTAAAAGCCAAACGAAATTTCGAAAGTAAATTTTATAAATATCTTTTTAAAAGTTTCTCATTTATTTCTGAATTACAAACTAGTGTTGTCGGTATAAGACAAGGAAAAAATATAAGTTTTGAGGAACTGTCATATTCATATTTACCAATCCCACCACTCCCAGAACAAACCGCCATTGCTTCCTTTCTCGACCGCAAAATAGCCTTGATAGACCAAGCCATTGACATTAAACACAAGCAAATAGAACTGCTGAAAGAACGCAGGCAAATACTCGTACACAAAGCCGTTACCCGTGGGTTAAATCCAAATGTGAAAAGGAAAGATAGTGGGGTGGAATGGATTGGGGAGATACCTGAGGGATGGGAAGTGAAGAAACTTAGATATTTGGCTAACTGCTTTCCTAGTAATGTTGACAAACATAGCAAGGCAAATGAAAAAGAAGTAAGGCTTTGCAACTATACTGATGTTTATAAAAACGATTATATAACTGACGATTTAGAATTGATGATTGCAACGGCAGCTGATGAGCAAATCGCTAAATTCACCCTTAAGGCAGGAGATATTGTAATTACCAAGGATTCCGAAACAGCAAGCGATATTGCTGTACCAACATTTATTAAAGAGAAATTAACCAATGTTGTTTGTGGTTATCATTTAGCTATAATAAGAACCTATCGAGATAGTTATAGTAAATATTTATTTCAAGCATTGAAAACTAAATTATTCAATGCACAATTTGAAATTTGTTCAAATGGTATAACTCGTGTAGGGCTTGGTAATTCTGACTTAAAAAATGGCTATTTTCTTTTGCCGACGGAAGATGAACAAATCAAAATTTCTGATTTCATCGAAGTAGGAACCACCAAAATCGCCACCGCCATTTCACTCAAAGAACAGGAAATAGAAAAGCTAAAAGAATACAAAGCTACGTTGATTAATAGTGCTGTAACGGGGAAGATAAAAGTTTGTTAGGTATGAGCACAAATCAACTACATCCTCAAATTATAAAAACCCAGGATCTTTTTGCTAAGGCAAACTTGACCATACCAGATTATCAACGACCCTATAAATGGACATCGAAAAATGTAAATCAACTGATAGATGACATTGTGTATCATCAGGCTAAATCAGCCTACAGGTTGGGTACCATCGTGTTTTATCGGGATGAAGAAAAAAGGCTCAATGTAGTTGATGGTCAGCAACGCACAATTACACTCTTGTTAATTGCCTTGGCTATTCATACGAATG
>ENA-OFCE01000963-OFCE01000963.1-metagenomes-genome-assembly--contig:-NODE-963-length-16280-cov-5.491649_pt1 | contig 16280 bp, 13 predicted proteins | sample MGYA00153388_OFCE01 | MGnify analysis MGYA00153388
GTGTGGCTCGCCACACGGCACCATTGCCGCCTAGCATTGCATCCCAATCCAGCGGGCATAGGTCAATTTATTTACTGACGAGCCCTTAGGAACTCAGTTTTTCAGAAGACGTTTGCGTGTCTGTAGAGCTACGATGAAGGAACGGGTGGCGTGGGCGCAGAGAGCCCACGCTCATAGCGAACCCGATTATGCGGCGACCGTATCCGCCTTGTTATTAAACTCCGCCATTTCGTTGAAGTTCATGTATTTGTAGATCCCTTCGCTTGCCAGTGCGAGCACGCCCATGTCGGCCAAATATTCGGCTTTGGTGGGGATGCGACCGAGCTTTGAACATATGGCGGCTAGCTCTGCGCTGCCTAGGTAGACGTTGCTGTTTTTGCCTAAGCGATTGGGGAAGTTGCGCGTTGATGTGGACATCACGGTTGCACCTTCTTTCACCTGCGCTTGGTTACCCATGCACAGCGAGCAGCCGGGCATTTCCATGCGTGCGCCCGCCGTGCCGAAGGTGCCGTAGTGGCCTTCCTCTGACAACTGATGCGCGTCCATTTTGGTGGGTGGGGCGATCCACAATTTGGCGGGCATATCCCGCTTGCCTTCGAGCAGCTTTGCAGCGGCGCGGAAGTGGCCGATGTTGGTCATACAGCTGCCGATAAACACTTCGTCGATCTTCGCGCCCGCGACGTCGCTGAGCGTTTTTGCGTCGTCTGGATCGTTTGGGCAGCACACAATGGGCTCGGTGATTTCGGCGAGATCGATTTCGATGATGGCTGCGTACTCCGCATCAGCATCGCCGTTGAGCAATTTCGGATCAGCGAGCCACGCTTCCATCGCTTTAACGCGGCGTGCGATGGAGCGCGGGTCAGCGTAACCGTCGGCGATCATCGCTTTGAGCAGCACGATGTTTGATTTCAGGTACTCGATGACTGGGGCTTGATTCAACGCGACCGTGCAACCCGCAGCGCTGCGCTCGGCGGACGCATCGGCCAGCTCAAAGGCCTGCTCGATCTTCAGATCAGGCAAACCTTCGATTTCAAGAATGCGACCGGAGAACAGATTCACCTTGCCCTGCTTGGCGACCGTTAAATGGCCCGCCTTGATTGCGTATAGCGGAATGGCGTGGACGAGGTCGCGCAGTGTGACTCCGGGCTGCATGGTGCCTTTAAAGCGAACTAAAACGCTCTCCGGCATGTCGAGCGGCATCACGCCGGTGGCCGCCGCAAACGCGACGAGGCCGGAGCCTGCGGGGAACGAAATTCCAATCGGGAAACGGGTGTGACTATCGCCGCCCGTTCCAACCGTGTCCGGCAGCAGCATGCGGTTCAACCACGAGTGAATGATGCCGTCGCCTGGGCGCAGTGAAATGCCGCCGCGTGTGGCCATAAAGTCGGGCAGTTCGTGGTGCATTTTCACGTCGACCGGCTTTGGATACGCGGCCGTGTGACAGAACGATTGCATGACGAGATCCGAGCTGAAGCCCAAGCAGGCTAGGTCTTTCAGCTCGTCACGAGTCATTGGACCCGTTGTGTCTTGTGAGCCGACCGAGGTCATGCGTGGCTCGCAATACGTCCCGGGGCGCATGCCCGTGCCCTCAGGCAAACCACAGGCGCGGCCGACCATTTTTTGCGCGAGCGTGTAGCCTTTGCCGGTATCTTTTGGCACGTCTGGCAAGCGGAACAGGGTGCTCACCGGCAGGCCCAACGCTTCACGCGCTTTGGCCGTGAGGCCGCGACCGACGATCAACGGAATGCGACCACCCGCGCGCACTTCGTCAAACAGCACGTCGGACTTCACTTTAAATTCCGCGATGATCTTGCCGTCTTTGAGCGCTTTGCCAGCATAGGGCAGCAGCTCAACCACGTCGCCCATGTTCATCTGCGTCACGTCCAACTCGATAGGCAATGCGCCTGCATCTTCCATCGTGTTGTAAAAAATCGGCGCGATCACGCTGCCCAGACACACGCCGCCAAACTTCTTGTTCGGGATGAAGGGAATGTCTTCTCCAGTGAACCACAACACGCTGTTGGTGGCTGATTTGCGGCTTGAGCCGGTGCCCACCACGTCGCCCACATAGGCCACCAAATTGCCCTTGGCGCGCAGGTCGTTGATGAATTTGATCGGGCCGCGCTTGCCGTCTTCTTCAGGCGTGATGCCGTCGCGTTTGTTCTTGAGCGTGGCCAGCGCATGCAGCGGAATGTCGGGGCGGCTCCAGGCGTCCGGCGCGGGGGAAAGATCATCGGTGTTAGTTTCGCCAGTGACTTTAAACACGGTGATGGTGATCGACTGCGGCACCTCGGGGCGGGAAGTAAACCACTCGGCATCGGCCCAGCTTTGCATCACGTCTTTTGCGTTGGCATTGCCCTTGTCGGCCTTGTCTTTCACGTCGTGAAACTGGTCAAACATCAGCAACGTTTTTTTTAGACCGGTGGCGGCGACTACGCCGACCACGGCGTCGCCCAACAAATTTACCATTGGCGAGATGTTGTAACCGCCAAGCATGGTGCCGAGCAGTTGCGTTGCTTTTTCGCGTGACAGAAGCGGCGTCGTTTCAGTCCCGTGCGCCACGGCGGCGAGATAGCTCGCTTTGACTTTGGCGGCGTTGTCTACACCAGCCGGCACGCGATAGGTGATGAGGTCAACCAGAAAATCGCCTTCACCGGCGGGTGGATTTTTGATGAGTTCGATGAGTTCGGCGACTTGCTTAGCATTCAATGGCAATGGCGGAATGCCGAGCGCAGCGCGTTCGGTTACGTGTTGACGGTAGGCGGTGAGCATGGAGGTTCTCCTCGTAATTTAGAAAGGGTTTCGTAAAGTCTACGAATGGGGTAATTGCTGTAAATCGTTGATGTCTTTGGCGCGGCCTGATGCGGCTTTGTTGATGCGCAAGTCGTCGAGACTGATGAGATCGGCTCTTTGCCCGTCGACTTCGACGGTGTTGCGGCGGGCGTAGCAATCGTCGAACTCGACGCCGTCAATGCTGGTCATGATTTCAAGGCGCATCGGTGGATGACCCATGCGCAATATTCGTTCCGGTTGCAGAAAAATATCCGCAGTCAACGCAGGCTGTGAAAATCCGAATGCCGCCAAAGCGCTGATTGCCGCCTGCGCATTTTTCGCATTCATTGCGATCCAAATGTCGATATCGGACGTGGGCCGCGGGTAGCCATAGTGCGCCACCGCGTAGCCGCCGATGAGCAGGTATTCAACGTGGTGTTCGCCAAGTAATTTCAAGAAATCTTTGAAGTCTTGGGGCAGTCTCGTAACCATAAGCGATCCTCCGTTGCAATTCGACGGCTTGCCAGCGCGCCTCGAAGCTCGCGTTGTGCCAAAAAAGGCGATCCTCAGCCGCGGCACCCGCGTGGTCGGTGATGCTGAAGTGTTGGCGGGAAACGCGCGGTTCCATTGTTACTTGCCTTCGCTGCCGAGGGTGTGTAGTCGGTGTGTCGTGCGCATGGAAATAATGTGTGATTGGAATTTAGGCGGTGGCGTTGCTGTTGTGCCGGAGCACGTACGCCGCGTATTGCGCTTCCCACTTGTCGAGCGGAATGTGTTGCAGGTCAGGGTCAGCTTGATCCGCCCACACGATCCAGCCGTTGGTGGCAGCCGACAATTCGCGAAGGCGATGAATGTCGCGCGGATGGGTGCCGCCAAATGCGCCAACGCGCGCTGCATCAGTTGACTGCAACACGGCCCAAAGTTCGTACTCCAAGCCGCTGAGCCATCCCGCGCAATACTGATCCTCGCTGATGTCGCTCATCAGTTCGGCCAGCTCACTTTGCGCGAGCGTGAGCCCCGGTAATGCGCGACGACCCGAAATCGAGGGGCTGAGTCCGCCGCCATTGACTGCGTCGTCGATCTTCGCGCTGTCGACGAACACTTTCACCATTAAATGTTCATCGTAAAACGCGCCGTTCACCTGCATGCCACAGGGCTCCACGCCATAGGTAACAAAGCCCAGCGATTCATAAAGCGCTATAGCGCCCACGTTCATCGCGTTGACATACAACGTGAGTTGGCGAACGCCTTCAAAAGTTTGGGCAAGACTGATTGCTTCGCTCAACAGCCGTCGTCCAATGCCTGTACCGCGACGCTCGGCTGCAACGTACATGCCCCAGATTCCCGCCTTATGCGCAAGTTTTGCCATCGTTTCGCGATTGATGCCGACGCTGCCGACCAGTACATCATCAACGAAAGCCCCCAACACGGCGCGGTCGTCGCGGGCGGTCAAGCGCTGTTCGGTGTCGGCAACGGGTTGCGCCGCTTCATCCTCAAAGCTGCCCGCGAAGGCGGTGGGGTTGGCAAGCAGTGCCGAGAGCCGAAGCGCGCGCAGCGCGCTAGCATCGAGTGGCGTTAGTTTGCGAATTACAGGCACTTCAGTCTTCGTGAGAGTGCCCATGCCAACGTTGTCGATTGATGACTTCATGGACTCATCACCTTCAAGCCTTTGAAGTAATCACGCTTGAATCCGCCGTCGATGGCGAGCAGTGCGCTGCAATCGACCAATGCGTGTGCGCCAATTAAAAAGTCGCCTTTGAGCGGGCGTGTTTTTCCGCCGCGTAGGGCGTAGCTGTACATGCACTGACCCGCCTTGAGCGCTGCGTCAAATGACATCGCGTGATAGCGGATGTGCATATCGGAAAGTAACTCTCGCACTAGGGCGGCTGTTCGAAATCCGCGACCAATTTCGGCAACGGTCGCTGCACAGACTACTAGCTCGGTGGTTTGCGCATGGTGCATAAGCAACGCCACCGCCGCATGAGCAGATGGCTCACCGTTGGTGATGGAGATGAGGATATCTGCGTCAACCGCGATCATTTCACTCGCTTCTTCTTCGTAGTGGCCGAGGGTGCTTGGACTGCTCGACGTGCTCTGAGCTCAGCCACCGCGTCGTCGTGCGGCAAGTTGAAGATGCGAATGTCGTCCGTACTGCCAGTCCACGGAAACGGGCGACCGCGTAACTCTTCCATGATTTCGCTGGTGGACGCGCCATTTGCCTCAAAGGTACCCACCCATTTCTGAAAGTTGGCGGCTACGAGTGGGCGACGCAGCGTGACGTTGCCGTCGTCATCGATCACAAAATTGAGCTTGGCCCCCGGTGTGAGTCCCATGCGATCTCGCACCGCCTTGGGGATGACCACTTGCCCGCGCTCAGCGAGCGTTGCTTCGATGATGGTTTCCATACGATTGCGCCGTCAGAAGAGAAAGTATGATTTTACGGTATGTCACGCTGTCCGGCGTGAAGCGCAGCCAGACGGCGGCACCCGCACAAATCCCTCCATCAACACCCGTGCGCTGCGGCTCATCACGGCGCGTTTCACTGCCCATTGGCCGTTTTCTAGTACTGCTTCAGCGCCCACCCGTAGCGTGCCCGACGGGTGCCCGAAGCGCACTGCTTGACGTGCGCCACCGCCCGCTGCGGCGTTGACCAAGGTGCCCGGTACGCAGGCAGCCACGGCGATGGCGACGGATGCTGTGCCCATCATGGCGTGGTGCAGCTTGCCCATCGACATGGCGCGCACCAGCAGATCGATATCGGTGGCGTGAACGGCTTTGCCGCTGGAGGCCACGTAATCCAACGGCTGCGCAACGAAGGCAACCTTCGGCGTGTGTAGCCGGGTTTCGGCCTCGGCGAGGGTTTTGATCAGGCCCATGCGCATAGCGCCGTGGGCACGGATAGTCTCGAACATGGCAAGTTTTTTTGCGTCGCCGTTGATTGCGTCTTGCAGCTCGGTGCCCTTGAAGTCGATGTCAGCGGCGTTGACGAAGATGGTCGGAATGCCAGCGTTAATCATCGTGGCTTTGAGGGTGCCCACGCCGCGGACGACCAAGTCGTCAACAAGGTTCCCAGTGGGGAACATAGCGCCGCCGACGCCCGCTTCGCCCTCGTCGGCAGGGTTCATAAATTCGAGCTGCACTTCTGCTGCGGGAAAGGTTACGCCGTCGAGCTCGAAGTTGCCCGTTTCTTGTACGTGTCCGTTAGACATCGGAACGCGCGCAATGATGGTTTTGCTGATATTTTGCTGCCAAATGCGGATGATGGCCATGCCATTGGTGGGAACACGTGATGCGTCTACAAGCCCGTTGGAAATCGCAAACGGTCCAACGGCAGCGGAAAGGTTGCCGCAGTTGCCCGTCCAATCCACGAATGGCTTGTCGATAGACACTTGTCCGAACAGGTAATCTACATCGTGATCGGGGCGCGTGCTCTTGGACAGAATCACCGTCTTGCTCGTGCTCGACGTTGCCGCGCCCATGCCGTCGATCTGTTTGCCGTACGGGTCGGGCGAACCGATCACTCGCAGCAGCAGGCCGTCGCGCGCGGCACCCCGCTGCTGCGCCGCGGCGGGCAGGTCGCCGAGTTTAAAGAACACACCTTTGCTGGTGCCGCCACGCATGTAGGTGGCAGCGATTTTGATTTGCGGCGCGTGAGTACTCACGCGGTTGCGCCTTCGAGAAAATCCTTCGCAAACCGCTGCAACACGCCGCCCGCGTCGTAGATGGATACCTCCTCGGCCGTATCAAGTCGGCAAGTCATCGGCACGTCCGCGCGCTCGCCGTTTTTGCGATGGATAACCAGAGTCAACGTCGCACGCGGCGTACGCTCGCCGATCACGTCAAACGTCTCGGTGCCGTCAATGCCTAGCGTCAGCCGCGTAGTACCCGTTTTGAACTCCAGCGGCAGAACGCCCATGCCCAGCAGGTTGGTGCGATGAATGCGCTCAAAACCTTCCGCAGCGATGGCCTCCACACCGGCCAGTCGCACGCCCTTAGCCGCCCAGTCGCGCGACGAGCCTTGACCGTAATCGGCACCGGCGATGATGATAAGCGGCTGCTTGCGATCCATGTAGGTTTCGATGGCGTCCCACATGCGCACCACGATGCCGTCGGGCTCAACGCGAGCGAGCGAACCCTTCTTCACCTGACCATCGACCACGGCCATTTCGTTAACCAGCTGCGGATTGGCGAAGGTTGCGCGCTGCGCTGTGAGGTGATCACCGCGATGCGTTGCATACGAGTTGAAATCTTCTTCCGGTAAGCCCATCTTCGCGAGGTATTCGCCAGCTGCGCTGTCGAGCAAAATCGCGTTCGACGGCGACAAATGATCGGTCGTAATATTGTCCGGCAGCACGGCCAACGGACGTAGGCCTCTGAGCGTGCGCTCGCCCGCCAACGCACCTTCCCAGTAGGGCGGACGGCGGATGTAGGTGCTCTGAGCGCGCCAATCGTACAGCGGATTGATCTTTTCCTTGCCCGCAGGCGCAAAGGTAAACATCGGGTCATAAACGCGACGGAAGTGCTCTGGCTTGACGCTGGCGGCCACTACGGCGTCGATTTCTGCATCCGTCGGCCACAGGTCTTTAAGCGTCACCGGCGTGCCGTCTTTGTCGATCCCGAGCACATCTTTTTCGATGTCAAAACGCACTGTGCCAGCAATCGCATAGGCCACCACCAACGGCGGTGAGGCGAGGAATGCCTGCTTTGCATAGGGATGAATGCGGCCGTCGAAATTGCGGTTACCCGACAGCACCGCCGTTGCGTAAAGATCGCGGTCGATGATTTCTTTTTGAATCACTGGGTCGAGCGCGCCGCTCATGCCGTTGCAGGTGGTGCAGGCGAACCCCAGCCGGTGCGAGCGGCGCAACACCTGGCGGTAGCCCTCGGGGTCGGAGAAGCCGGCCACGGTGCCGAGGAACCCCATGGGCAGAATACCGGCGGCGCGGGCGGCGATGGCGCCGCGCCACGCCCCGGTGCCCGCATTGAACGCATCGAGATCACGGGACGGCCGCAGACCGACACCGACCTGCGCCGCCGTGCGCCCGTGGCCAAACAGGTCTATGGCCGCGAAGAGATCGACAAGTTCGGCGACGCCAACATCGGCGAGGTGCTGCGCCGCCTGCCCGGTGTCACCACGCCCGGGCCGCCGGGCCGCGGCGGGCCGCCCCGCCTGCGCGGGCTGGGCAACAATTTCACGCAGCTGCTTATTGATGGCCAGCGCGTGCCGCCCGGCTTCAGTTTGGAAAGCCTCAGCCCCGAGCAGGTCGAGCGCATCGAGATCCTGCGCGCACCGACCGCAGAAACCGGCGCGCGGGCGATTGCCGGCACCATCAACATCATCACGCGCGAAGGTTTCAAGCGCCGCCTGAACGATCTGCGATTGGGCTTCGGCTACGAGAACGGCAAGCTCAGCCCGGGCGTGAACTGGTCGCACAACGACAACGCGGGCAACCTGAACTACACGCTGTCGGCCTCGGCCTTCAGGCCGATGCGCGAGAACACCAACCTGACGCGCACCACCGTCAGCGACGCGACCAACGGCGCGCTGCTCGAAGACCGCAGCAACCGCAGCGTCACCGAGGACCGGCGCTACGGCCTGAACCTGAACGGCCGGCTGCTGTGGCGGCTGGGCGAGGGCGGCGACTCGCTGTCGCTGACGCCGTCGGTGTTTCATTCCTCGGCCAAGGGCGACGGCCGCTTCGCGTTGGACCAGGCCCTGCGGCGGCCCATCACACCGGTGTTCTACGACACCGCCACCAGCCGCACCGACAGCAGTTCTACCAACGCACGCCTGGGCGGTCAGTGGCGCCAGCGCATCGACAACGTGCGCTATGAAATCAACGGTGGCGCCGGCACCTTCCGCAATGAAAACGACACGTTGCGCCTGGAAAACCTGAAGACGAGCAGCACCCCGCTGCGCACGCTGCAAGACCGAGGCAGCACGCGCGAAAACTCCTTCAACGCCACGCTGAAGGCCACGTCGCTGGTGGGCGGCACTCCCGACAAGCCCGGCACCGAACACACGTTGGTGGGCGGCGGCGAGATCGACACGCAGCAGCGCACCGAAACCCGCAGCTCGCAGCAGAACGGCGTGCCGCAGCTGTCGGACTTCGGCGACGAGCTGAAAGCCTCGTCGCTGCGCCTGGCGGCCTACATTCAGGACGAATGGACCATCACGCCCCAGTGGGGCGCCTACGCCGGGTTGCGCTGGGAAGGCATCACCACGCGGGGTGACGCGGGACAGGCAGGCAGCGCAGGCGTTGCAGCGCGGCCCGCCAACCGCAGCAGCGTGTGGACGCCGCTGTTCCAGACGGTGTTCAAGCCCGACCCCAAGGGCCGCGACCAGGTGCGCCTGGCGTTGACGCGCAGCTACCGCTCGCCGAGTTTAGGCAATCTGATCGCGCGGCCCACCATCAACCGCGACTTCCCCGTCAGCGGCCCGAACCGCGAAACCAGCCCCGACAGCGCAGGCAACCCCGCGCTGAAGCCCGAACTGGCCACCGGCGTCGACCTGGCGCTGGAGCGTTACCTCAGCAGCGGCGGCGTGCTCAGCGTGAACCTGTTCCACCGCAACATCAGCAACCTGATGCGCGGTGTGACGACGCTGGAGGCCGTGTCCTGGAGCCCCGTGCCGCGCTTTGTGCGGCGCATGCGCAACATCGGCGACGCCACCACGTCGGGCATCGAGATGGAGGCCAAGTTCAGGCTCGACCAGCTCATCACCGGCGCGCCAGGAGTCGAACTGCGCGGCAACCTGTCGCTGTTCGATTCCAAGGTCAGCACCGTGCCGGGCCCCGACAACCGGCTCGACCAGCAGGCCAAGGCCACCGCCAACATCGGCGCCGACTACCGCTTCCGCGGCACGCCGTTTACGGTCGGCGGCAACGCTAACTGGGTGCCCGGCAGCATCATCAAGCTCGACCTCGACCAGTTCGTCACCACCAGCATCAAGACCGTGTGGGACGGCTACGCGCTTTGGACCATCAACCCCACCGTGGGTCTGCGCCTGCTGGGCAGCAACCTGGCGCCGCGCGACTTCGCCACCATCAACCAGAACGACACGCTCACACCCGCCGGCAATGAACGCACCACCGTGCGCAGCGCCGGGCCGAGCTTTGTGAATTGGCAATTGCGGCTGGAGTTGAAGTTGTAGTCTGGAGCAACGCGCCTTCCAGTTAGCCAAGACATAGCCAAGACACAGCCAAGGTGCAGAACATGCGAGAAGTCATCTCCATGCACCAAACCAAGTCCACGCTGTCCAGGCTGGCTCGACGTGCAGCCGCGGGCGAGCCGATCTACATCGGCGCCCACGACCGCGCCGTGGTGAAGCTGGTGCCGGTCGATGCGGCTGACAAGCCGGCGCGGATCTTGGGAATCCTGAACGGTAAGCTCACTCTGCCCGACGATCTCGAGAACCCGCTGCCAAACGAAGTGATACGCCTGTTCGAAGGCACGGATTGAGACTGCTGCTGGAACACCAACGCGCTGTTGCGGATCGGGGCATCCGACCGGCGCGTGGCGCAACTTCGAGAACTCATCGCCGTCCCTACCAACGACGTGTTCGTCAGTGCCGCCCCGTATCCGTACGGCGCAACCGTAAAGCTCATTTGACAAATCCTGTCGCCTAAGTTCGACATCGCACAGACGAGAGTGCCAGGGCGGACGAGACTATTAGTAATTCAAGTATTGGAGAGTTCCGTGATAGCGAAACCCCAGCAGATGAAGGTACTGGTGGTGATGTCAAGCATTTTCTCGCTGCCATTCGCACCCGTATGCGCTGCACCCGTGCTCGGCGCCGCGCAATTTTTTGCGGCACTGGGTGCGCCGTCGGTCACCAATACGGGAACCACCACATTAATGGGCGATCTTGGGGTGTCGCCAGGCAACACCATTAGCGGCCTAAACAGTGGCCCAAACAACATCGTTATCACTGGAAACGTGCACCAGAACGACGCCGCGGCAATACAGGCGCAGGCTGATGCCCGCAACGCTTACACCTTTCTGGCCGGCCTGCCTTTCGACTTCGACCTGACTGGCGTAGACCTGGGGGGCAAGATCCTGGTACCCGGGGTGTATTTCTTCCAGGCCGCGGCCCAGCTTACCGGGTTGCTGAAGCTAGACACCCAAAACAATCCGAACGCGCAATTCGTGTTTCGGATTGGCGCGGCCCTTACCACCGCGGACAATTCAGCGGTGGACGTGTTGGGTGTTGGTTCGGACACCAGCGTGTACTGGCAGGTTGGCACTTCGGCCACGCTGGGCACGGCCACGCGATTTGCGGGCAACATCCTGGCAGACCAAAGCATCACCATGAACCGGGCCTCGACCATCACCTGCGGCCGGGCTCTGGCGCTGGGGGCGGCCTTGACGCTGGACACCAACACCATCGCCATTGGATGTCCGCAGATTAACGGAGGCAGCGGTGGAAGCGTGCCCGAGCCCGGCTCGCTGTGGCTGTCTGGGCTGGGCTTGCTCGCTTTGGGCGCAGGGCAGGTGGGGATCGCGCTGCGTCCGCGGGTTCGCCGCAGACTGCCGGCGCTGCCCTGACCGACCCTGCCATCCTGGTTCCGGTCCCGCGCCGGGAAACGGGGCTTTGCAGGAACTGGTCTGCGCCGCCCGGCAAGCCGGTCGTGGATCCCGCCAGCCGCCGCGTAGGGAGTTCCCGACTGCCGGCGCTGTGCGCCGTAGGCACACTTGAACCACCGCTTCCGCCGACGCCGCATCCAGTATGAGCACGCCCCTCTCCCGCCGCCACCTGCTGGTCAGCGCCGCCGCGCTGCCGTTGTTTGCCCACGTCCGCGCCCGCGCCCAGGGCGCTTGGCCGAGCAAGCCGGTGCGCATCGTCGTGCCGTTCGCGGCCGGTGGCACCACCGATTTGCTGGCCCGCGCGATAGCGCCCGAGCTGCAGCGGGCCTTTACGGCATCGGGCCAGCCCTTCGTCGTCGACAACCGGCCCGGCGCGGGCGGCAACACGGGCGGGGCCGAAGTGGCCAAGGCCGCTGCCGACGGCCACACGCTGCTGATGGGCACGGTGGGCACGCATGCCATCAACCCGGCGCTGTACCCGCGGATGCCCTACGACCACATCAAGGACTTCGCGCCGGTGACGCTGGTGGCCGGGGTACCCAACGTGCTGGTACTGAACCCGGCCATGGCGCACAAGTACAACATCAACAACGTGGCCGACCTGGTGCGCGCCGCGCGCGCCAACCCCGGCCGCTTGAACGTAGCCAGCTCAGGCAACGGCACGTCCATCCACTTGTCGGCCGAACTCTTCAAAAGCCTCACCGGCACCTTCATGCTGCACCTGCCCTACCGCGGATCGGGCCCGGCCCTGATCGACCTGATCGCCGGTAACACCGACCTGATGTTCGACAACCTGCCCAGCGCCATGCCGCACATCAAGAGCGGCCGGCTCAAGGCCCTGGCCGTCACCAGCGGCCAGCGCTCGGGCGCCTTGCCCGAACTACCGACCATCGCCGAGTCCGGGGTGGCCGAACTCAAGGCCTACGAAGCCAGTTCCTGGTTCGGCCTGCTGGCGCCGGCCGGCACGCCGGCCGACGTGGTCACCCGCCTGCAGCAGGAAAGCGCCAAGGCCCTGGCGCTGCCGGCCGTGAAGGAGCGGCTGCTGTCGCAGGGCGCCATCCCCGGTGGCAACACCTCGGCCGAATTCGCGCGCTTCATCGACGCCGAAACCCGCAAGTGGGCCCAGGTGGTGAAGGCCTCGGGCGCCAAGATCGACTGACCCCGAAAGTAGGGCGGCGCGCTGCGGCCCGGCCAGCGCGCGCTGGCATCATCGCGCCTACGCATCAAGGAACACAGTCGGATGGGCGCAAGCAAAGTGGTGGCCGGTGGGGAGCGGGGTTGGATCATCCCGATCGGCGGCGCCGAAGAAAAAGAGAACTCGCCGCAGGTTCTGAGGCGTTTCGTGCAATTGGCGGGCGGGCGCAGTGCCGACATCGTGGTCATCCCTACCGCGAGCCAGTTGCGCGACACCGGCGAGCGCTACGAACGCATCTTTGGCGAGCTCGGAGCCGAACGCGTCAGTTCACTGGATTTCGACACCCGCCGCGACGCCGAAGAACCTGGCCGCCTGGCCCGGCTGCAGAAGGCCACGGGCGTGTTCTTCACCGGCGGCAACCAGCTGCGCCTGGGCACGCTGATCGGCGGCACCAGCGTGGCCAAGACCGTGCGCCAGATGAACGCCGCCGGCGTGCCCGTGGCCGGCACCAGCGCCGGGGCGGCCTTCATCAGCGAACACATGATCGCCTTCGGTGACGAAGGCAGCACGCCCGTCGCCGGCAGCGTGCGCCTGGCGCCGGGTCTGGGGCTGACCAACCGCTTCATCATCGACCAGCACTTCCGCCAGCGCGACCGCCTGGGCCGCTTGCTCACGGCCCTGGCCTACAACCCCTTCGCGGTAGGCATCGGCCTGGACGAAGACACCGCGGCCTTCATCGCGCCCGACAACACCGTGCATGTGGAGGGCAGCGGCGGCATCACGGTGGTCGATGCCGCCCAGGTGCAGTTCTCGTCGATGGACAGCGTCAGCGAAGGCCGCCCCGTGTGCCTGCTGGGCGTGAAGCTGCACATCCTGACGCAGGGCGCCACCTTCAACCTGCACACGCGCATGGCGGATGCGGGCAGCTTGAACCAGCGCAAGACCTGAGTCTTTGACGAGTTTTGGCCGCAGCCCGGGCGCGGCTACCAACGGCCATGGTCGAAGCTGACGCTGCAACACCGTCGTTCGAAACGCTCTATGCCGAGCTGCGCCGCATGGCCCGGATGCCGCACCGGGTCGACGGACCGTCGCGCATGCTCGCCCAGGTGACGTCTGCGCTCACCAACAACCTGATGCAGGCGCGCCTCGACGCCAGCCGCCGAGCTGCCGAATCGGCGCTGCCGGCTATCCACGCAGTGCTGGCGCGCGGCGGCACCCGGGCAGATGATGCTGCGGCGCGACCCCACAGCCGAACACGGGAAATGGCGCGCGCCGATTAGGCGGCGGGTCGGTTGCGGCCTGGGGTCCGGTCCAGGTGTCCGGTCCAGGCGTCCGGTCCAGGCAGGGGGCGTTAAGCTGCGGCTCCTCCCGCCCCAACCCGGAAAGCCGTCGGCCATGCGCATCCTCGAACGCAATGTCTATGTCGGCCCGTCGCTGTACGCGCATTTCCCCGTCATCAAGCTGGTGATGGATCTGGGCCCGCTGGAGGCCTGGCCCACGGGCAGGCTGGGTGCCGCCTATGTCGACGCGCTGGTGGCCACGCTGCCCGGGCTGCAGGAGCACGGCTGCAGCTACGGCGAGCCCGGCGGCTTCATCCGCCGCATGCGGGGTGATGAAAAGGGCAGCGAGGGCACCTGGCTGGGCCATGTCTTCGAGCACGTGGCCATCGAGCTGCAGAACATCGCCGGCGAAGACGTGAGCTTCGGCAAGACGCGCAGCCTGGATCCCCAGGGCGGCCAGCCGGGTGTCTACACCATCGTCTACGAATACACGCAGCGCGACGAGGGCATCGAGGCCGGCGAGCTGGCGGTGAAGTTGTTGTGCGCGTTGCTGCCGGCTGAACTGCAGCCTGCAGGCAGCGTGCCTGAAGGTTGGGACTGGGCGACGGCGCGCGATGAGTTCATACGCTACGCACAGCGGCGCGCGCTGGGCCCGTCCACGGCCAGCCTCGTGGCTGCGGCCGAGGCGCGCAACATCCCCTGGCTGCGGCTGAACGAGCAGAGCCTGATCCAGCTCGGCCACGGCAAGTACCAGCAACGCATCCAGGCCACAGTCACCAGTCGCACCAGCCACATCGCGGTGGAGCTGGCGCAGGACAAGGAAGAGACCAACAAGATCCTGGCCAACTGCGGCCTGCCGGTGCCGCAGCAGGAGCTGGTGCGCAGCGCCGAACGCGCTGTGCGCGCCGCCGAGCAACTGGGTTATCCGGTGGTCACCAAGCCCTACAACGGCAACCACGGCCGCGGCATCAGCGTGAACCTGACGACGCCCGAGGCCGTGCGCGCAGGCTTCGAAGCCGCCGTTGAGCATTCCAGCCTGGTCATCGTCGAGACCCTTCTGCAGGGCGACGACTATCGGCTGCTCGTCGTCAATGGCGAACTCATCGCCGCGACCAGGCGCACGCCGGGCGGCGTGGTGGGTGACGGCGCGAGCACGGTGCGCGCGCTGGTGGACCAGGTCAACCAGGACCCGCGGCGCGGCGTCGGGCACGAGAGGGTGATGACGCGGATCGAGCTCGACGCGCAGGCGCAAACCATGCTGGCGCGCGCCGGCCTGACGGCCGATTCGGTGCCCGCCGCCGGCCAGGACGTGGTGTTGCGCAGCACCGCCAATCTGTCGACCGGCGGCACGGCCACCGATGTGACGGACGTGATCCACCCCGACAACCGCGAGATGGCTGTGCGCGCCATCACCGCCATCGGGCTGGACGTGGGCGGGGTGGACTTTCTCTGCCCCGACATCAGCGAAAGCTACAAGGCAATCGAGAACAAGGGATCCGGCATCTGCGAGGTCAACGCGGCGCCGGGATTCCGCATGCACGTGGCCCCCAGCGTGGGCACGCCGCGCGACGCCGCCGGGCCGGTCATCGATATGTTGTTTCCGCAGGGCGCCCCGGCGCGTGTGCCGATCGCCTGCATCACCGGCACCAACGGCAAGACCACCACCAGCCGCATGCTCGCGCACATCACCAAGATGGCCGGCTACACGCCCGGGTTGACCACCACCGACGGCGTCTACATCGACGGTCAGCGCACCGTGGAGGGTGACATGACGGGGCCCGTCGCCACCCGCATGGTGCTGGCCGACCCCAAGATCGACATCGCCGTGCTCGAGATCGCGCGCGGCGGCTTGTTGCGCGCCGGCATGGGCGTGCCGTGGGTCAACGTCGGCGCGGTGCTCAACATCAAGAGCGACCATCTGGGCATGAAGGGCATCGACACCCTGGAGCAACTGGCCGAGGTCAAGCGCGTCGTGGTGGAAGTGGCGCGCGACTGCGCGGTGCTGAATGCCGACGACGAGAACGTCATCCGCATGAGCGCGCACACCGACGCCAAGCATCTTTGCTACGTGACGACCAACCCGCAACACGCGGTGGTGAAGGAACACATCCGCGCCGGGGGCCGCGCCTGCGCGCTGGAAGCCGGGGTCAACGGGCAGATGATCACGCTTTACGACAAGGGCCGGCACATCCCGCTGATGTGGACGCACCTGATCCCTGCCACGCTGGAAGGCCGCGCCATGCACAACGTGCAGAACGCGATGTTCGCCGCGGCACTGGCGTTCAGTCTGGACATCAAGCTCGACGCCATCCGCCAGGGCCTGCGCACCTTCGACACCACGTTCTTCCAGGCCCCGGGCCGCATGAACGTGTACGACGAGCACCCCTTCAAGGTGATCTTCGATTACGCGCACAACGCCCACGCCGTGGGCGTGATGGCCGACCTGGCCGGCCGGCTGGACGTGCGCGGCCGCCGCCTGGTGGTGGTGGCCGGGCCGGGCGACCGGC
>ENA-OFCE01000964-OFCE01000964.1-metagenomes-genome-assembly--contig:-NODE-964-length-16269-cov-3.884976_pt1 | contig 16269 bp, 18 predicted proteins | sample MGYA00153388_OFCE01 | MGnify analysis MGYA00153388
CACGGCACGTCGGACGCCGCCTCTGTCGGGCACGCCACCAGTGCGGGCTGCATCCGGCTGTTCAATCAAGACATCATCGACCTTTACACCCGCGTTCCCAACGGCACGCAGGTCAAGGTCCGCAGCGAGGCGGAAAGCCTTGTCATGGAAGGCCCGCAGATGACCGATGCCTTCGGCCGCGTGGTGCCAGAGACTCCGGAAAACATCGCCCAGAAAGAGAAGGGCCTGGCCGCGATTGCCAAGAACAACGACGTCGAAATCGCCAAGAGCAACATCATGCTCATCGGGCCCACCGGCTCGGGCAAGACGCTCGCCTTCGGCGTGCCGCTCGTCGACCGCGTCGAGGCCAATGTCGCCGTCGCCAAGCGGCCGTGCGCGCTCGTCCTGGCGCCGACCCGCGAGCTCGCCTCGCAGATCGTCGAGGATCTGCGCCCGCTGGCCCACGCCCGCGCGCTCGGCATCACCGCCGTCTACGGCGGCGTCGGCCTCGAGAAGCAGGCGCGTGCCGCCGCCAAGTCGCACATCATCGTCGCGACGCCCGGCCGCCTGATCGACCTGATCGAACAGCGTGCGGTCAATCTGCGCCACGTCGAGATCTTCGTGCTGGATGAAGCCGACCGCATGCTCGACATGGGCTTCATTCACGACATCAAAAAAGTGCTCGCCGCGCTTCCCGCTAAGCGCCAAAATTTGCTGTTTAGCGCCACGTTCAGTGATGACATCAAAGCGCTTGCAGATCGCCTGCTGAATAACCCGCAAGCGATCGAAGTTGCACGCCGCAACACCACCATTGAGGTGGTTGAGCAGTCGATCGTGATGGTCGAAAAAGCGCACAAAGCGAAGATGCTGATTCATCTCGTCAAGAGCCGCAACTGGCTGCAAACGCTGGTCTTTACGCGTACCAAACACGGGGCTAATCGCCTAGCCGAGCAGCTCGAAAAATCGGGCATTACCTCAATGGCCATTCACGGCAACAAAAGCCAAGGCGCGCGCACCAAAGCACTCGCCGAGTTCAAAGCGGGCGCGCTCCAAGTACTGGTCGCCACCGACATCGCCGCACGCGGAATCGACATCGATCAGCTGCCGCAAGTGGTGAATTACGAGTTGCCGAACGTGCCCGAAGACTACGTGCATCGCATCGGTCGCACGGGTCGCGCTGGCTCCACGGGCGAGGCTATGTCCCTCGTTATGCAGGAAGAATTGCCTCTTTTGAAAGACATCGAAAAATTTAGCAAACAAGTGATTCCACGCATCAAGATCGAAGGCTTCAATCCAGCTTTGATCGCTGACCCCGTATCAACCACGGCCGATGCACGCGACGCCGAATGGCAGTCACGCGGTGGTCGCCCAGCGCCACGCCGCTCAGCCAGCAAACCGCAAGGCGCGCCACGTGGCGGTGGCGGTGCAGGTTACGGCGGAAGCAGCAGCCAGAGTCGCGCTAGCAGCACGGGCGCAGGCGGTGTGAACCACGGCAGTGGTGGCGGTGGCGGCGCTCAGCAACGCGCCCCGAGCAGCCCGCCACGCACGTTCTCACCCACCGGTTCGCCAAGCGCGCGTCCACGTACGGGCGGCACAACGCGCCGGTAGCAGCGCTTGCTCCCTCTTCCGCGCCCGGCACAGGGTTGGCCACAGCGCTCAGCAAATGATGATGCCGCGCGCGCTCCCGCAGCGATAAAGCAACCCAATCATTCGCGCCAGTTGTTGGATTGCTGCCGCAGTCTCAAATGCGATTTGAGGTTGCAGTGCTCCGACGAATACCACCAGCCGGAACACTTCGTTCTTAAGGAGTTCTACCGACGCCAAGCCGACGTTTTCATGATCTACGAGGACATAGTTGATTTTCATGACTAATCTGCCGCTCGTTGAAATGAGGCGTGGCAGTCATTCTTAGTGTCGTCGATATGAACCCACACATCCGCGCCATCCATTGCAGCCCCCACAGGCTGGAACGCAACGCGGTTCCACCAAACACGCAGGTAGGTATGCGAAGCCACTTACGCGGCTACTTCCACATACTCAACCTGACTCGACGCCGGAGGAATTGGCAATCCGTCCTCAAGCAATCCCTCAACGTGGAATGCGATAGCTTCCTCAATCTCGGATTCGACCTCGGCAACGGTTGCGCCCGTTGCTACACAGCCGGAAGGTCAGGCACGTAGGCGGAGTAATTGTTTTCAGCGGTTTCGACAACGATGGCGTAGCGCAGAGGACATCACGACTTCAGGGTGGCCTGCTTCAAGATACTGTTCAGCGTGCCGGGTGCGATGTGGTCGCTTGGTTTCCGGCAACAGTGACGGTGCCTCGCTGTAAGCTCACTATCCGAATTCACCGGAGCAAAACGTGCCTGATCCGCTGCACAGTCCTGCCGCCGAGCGCAATCGTCAGCCTATCCTTGAGGTGTTGCGAAGTGTGTTGCCTGCTCATGGCGTGGCGCTTGAAGTCGCGAGTGGAACGGGGCAACACGTTGCCTGTTTTGCGGCAGGTTTGCTGCGATGGAACTGGCAACCCAGTGACGCACAGGCTGATGGTTTTGCATCGATTGCTTCGTGGTGTGCGCAGTCGGGCGCGGCGAACGTGAAGGCGGCTGTTGTGCTTGATGTGATGAGTCCGCGTTGGCCGTCGGAGGGCGCGGAATTTAGTGGTCGCTTCGATGCGATTTATTGCGCAAATATGCTGCACATTTCGCCTTGGGCGACTTGCGCGGCGCTCATGCAGGGCGCATCGCGTTACCTGTCGGCAAACGGTGTGCTCATCACCTATGGGCCTTATGTGGAGCGCACCGTTACGACCTCTGCGGGCAATCTGGACTTCGATGTGAGCCTGCGCGAAACCGATGCCGAGTGGGGCATTCGCGCGCTGGATGAGGTGACGCAGGAGGCGGCGCTGGCGGGCTTGCGACTCAGTGCACGAATACAGATGCCCGCACGTTTTGGATGCAGTGCCGGGATGACATCGGCGAGCCCTGTGAAGCGGATCATCTGTGACACGTGTTTACGCCCGCTTAGCACTTGCATTTGCCACTGGATCACACCGACAGCGCACGCAGTGGACGTGGTGCTGTTGCGGCATCCACTGGAGGAACGCAGCGCGAAAGGAAGCGCGCGGCTGCTGCATTTGAGCTTGGCACACAGTCGAGTGATGACCGGGGAGGTGTTTGCAGAGCGGGAGTTGCAGGCTTTGTTGCACGATCCGTTTGAACCTGGCGCTGAGACTACGAACGATGAAAAACACGCCATCCTGTTATATCCGCAAACCAGTGAAGACACGGCAACGCTGCCAACGTTGACGTCTGAAATGTTGCGCGACCCGTCGCGGTTGCGCTTGATCGTGCTTGACGGCACTTGGCGCAAAAGTCGCAAGCTGCTTTACCTGAATCCATTGCTACAACAGCTGCCACGGTTGTCGCTGATAGGGGTGCCGTTGTCGCGCTACCTGATCCGCAAAGCGCATCGTGCGAACCAACTTTCTACGCTGGAAGCGACGTGCAGGGCGCTCGGGCAACTTGAAGGCAACGCAGCGCAGTTCCAGCCGTTGCTGAACGCGTTCGACGGGTTCGTCACGCAGCATGTCGCGCAGCGCGAAGCTGGCATGAATTTTGGGAGCAAATCGAGTAAAGCTGTGATATAGCTTTAAGCCGAAAGGTCCACTGCACTTGGGCTTATGCGCGATTTTGTCTGTTATCGACTTTAATCACAAACGCGCTATAGCCCCCATAAAATTGCGCTTCTGTCGAAAAGCTAATTGCCTGTACTTACGTAGACGTCACCACTCAACCGGCCTCTGCATCCTCCGAATCAACCCAAGCCACGGCAGCTACTGGCGGCAATTGCGCCTCTAACGCCAGCCACGACTCGCCCGCGTCCTCGCTGATCCACGCACCACCTGTGGTCGAGCCCATCGCCATAGTGACCCCATCCGGGGCCAGCGTGAGGCCTTGGCGGTAAACGAGGTGATACGCGAACTGCTGCGGCAGGCCGCAGCGATTCGCCGTCCAATGTTTGCCGCCGTCATCGGTGCGGCACACGCACATGGCACCGGCAATCGCGTAGCGATGCGTATCGGTCTGCGCAGGCACCGTCCAAGCGCGCAGCGGATTCATCGGATCGGCCACGATGGTGAAGCCAAAATCGGTGGGCATGAGAGCGGCCGTCCGTGACCAGTGCGCACCGCCGTCCACGCTGCGATAGGTACCCGCGTGATGCTGCGCCCACATCACATTCGGCTGGGCAGCGCAGGCCGACATCGCAGCACGTCTTGCACGTTGGGATCGTCTTCAACCTCAGGCGGCATGTACGGCGCATGAAATCCTTTGCCCTGCAATTGCCAGTGCGCACCCGCATCCTCGCTGCGCCAAACACCGCCGCACGAGATCGCAATGGTGACGCAATTGCTGTCGCACGGATCAACGAAAATCGCGTGCAAACCCGGATGATCGTTGCCGCCACCGAACCAGCCTTTGCGCCGCTCATCCAGCCACAACGCGTCCACCAACTGCCAGCTCGCGCCACCGTCTTGCGAACGGAACAATCCCGCTGGCATGCAGCCCGCCCGCAGCGTGCCTGTTTTATGCGCGCCACGGCGGCGAGCGACCACACCAGATCAACCGTCCACGGCATCGCGTCATCGGCCCACGGGCCTTCAGTGGGCTTGGCCGGAAACGCAGGCGCGGGAATCTCTGTCCACGTCGCGCCGCGATCCCGGCTCTTCTGCATCTTCACGCCGAAGTGCCCGAGGCGCAGCGCCGCACAACACGCGCCGTCACGCGGGTCAGCCAACACCTGCGTGACCGGCTCGCCGTGAAAGTGGTGCGAGCTGACTTGCCACACGCCCGCTTGCCCGCCCGTGGCGGAGCGATCCGCCGTAAAAAGTCCCTTGCGAGACGCAATTAAAAGTGTGGCCACAAACTATCCTCCGCTCAATGCCTGAATCACCATGATGTTGTCGTCCGCTGCCACGTGTTTGCGCACATGGCCCCGCTCGTCGAGCACGTAGCGCGCGAGCGAGGGCGCGCTGACGAAGGCTTTGCGCAGCGCGTCGCCCAAGGTGGCCGCATCCACGCGCTGCGTGGCGCACGGCACGTGCCGCTGTAATTGCGGGGCAAATGAGACGATAGGCATAGCGCGCACTTCCTTATTGTTGCAACGTTTGTGAAGCATCAATCAACGCAAATCAGCTTACGCCGCGGCGGTGAAAACTGCTAGCGGCGGTGCAACATGCAAACAGCCGACCAGCCAGTGCGCACTACGCCGCTCGCACGTCGCGACTCACGCGCCCTTCACCCATCACCACCACGCGTCTTGCCGCATTGTTCGTCTCGCGCCGAAGGGCGATGGTGATGCGTGTCAGCGGCAGCGCTTTCACCGCGTCGTTCACGCACCGCTCGTTCTCTGCGTCCAAGATGATGGTCGCCCCATCCAACGCCAAAATCTTCGGTGCCGCGCACAGCGCGCGGGCTAGCAGCGCTCGTCGGCGTTGCCCGCCCGACAGACTCGATCCCATGTCCCCCACCAGCGTTTGGTACCCCATCGGCATCACAACGATGTCGTCGTGAACCTGCGCGAGTTGGGTTGCGACCTCTACCCGTTCCTGACTCATCGCCAGATCAAAACACGCGATGTTTTCAGCCAACGAGCCTGCCACCAGCGCAATCAACGAGCGATACTGCGCGGGCCCCAATTGCTTGATCGAAACACGACCCAGCCGAATGTCACCCTCGTTCCGCGTCAAGATACCGAGCATCAATTAAAGCAACGTACTTTTGCCGCAACCGCTCGGCCCGCAAATGGCAATGTGCTCACTGGGCTCAATGGTCAGCGTGCAGTCTTTCAACACCCACGGCTCGCCGTCGGCGTATCTAAAACTAACGGCGACTTAAAGAAACGTAATAGTTGGTTACGCATTTGACATAAACCAAGTCTTACACGCAGCGTAGATATGTTGTCAACCTCGAATATTGACCAACAATCAAACACAGATTTATCCCGTGGGAACCCGTCGCGCGCCAGAAAAGATCACTGACACCATCGCCAAAGACGGCGAGCGCCGTCGCTTCGCGGATCGGCTGCGCGAGAGCTTGGTGCAACACAACATCGAACCGAACCCAACACGCGTGGCGGCTGAATTTAATGCGCGATTCGGCGGACCCGGCGTGGGTATGCGTACGTGCCGCAAATGGTTGGTCGGCGAGGCGATACCAACGCAGTAGAAGCTGGTGGTGCTGGCATTGATGATCGGTGTGACGAGCGATGGGTTGCGTTACGGCGACGTGGCGCAGCGCCCGCAGGCACCTCATGTTGCGAGCGTTGCCGCGCAGCCGTACAACCGCGCAGAATTGGCGCTGATTGCGGATTTCAAACAGCTCGCAAACCGAAATCAGGCGCTGGTGCGGTTGCTGGTGGGCGCGATGCTTAAGTCGCGGGTTTAACGAGACCGCTACGCTCATCCGCTGGTGCGAGTGCGTGGGGCGGTGAGCCGCGCCCCAGCGCGCGAACGAACGAATCTCACGCGCTACACCTATGGAGCATAGCGGTGCTATTGGCTGCTATGACGCGGCGAGCCAATCCACCATACGCGAATGTGGCACGCGCGCAAACACATGCGCATTGTGAGTTACCAGTGTGATGCCCCGATTGACCGCCTGACCTGCGATCAGCACGTCGTGCGGCCCTATCGGCGTGCCAGCCGACCTTAAAGCCGCTTGAACCTGACTCGCCGTGCGAGCATCGTCCAGGTCGAACGGCACCACGTTGAACGCCAAGCAGTCAATTACGTCAACGTTCGCCTCGATTTGTGCACTGTTGAACGCACCGAAGAATAACGCGTGCATCACCACCAATGAAACAAAAGTATTCTGCAGCGCGTGACGACGAAGCTTTTTTGCAACGGTGCCTTTGGGCTCGTTCACCACCGCAATCACGGCGTTGGTATCGAGCAAAAATCCTGTCACTTAAACAACGCGCTGAGCTCGGGCCGCTGCTGCTCGACAACCGGTTCAAGCGCAGCGGCAACTGCGTCGTCGTCGAGCACTGCCACCTTGTCAAGCCACGTCCAATTCGTCTCCACGGGCTCAAGAATGATGCGTCGCCCGCACCGCTCGATGCGCATCTGCTCCGCGTCAACCCGAAACGCCTGCGGCAGACGAACCGCCTGCGAACGTCCCGTCCAGAAAACTTTGGCTGTGTCCATAGTGCTTTGCCTTTGGATAAGCAGCACGCTATTGATACATACTAACTACATCTATGTCACATACCACGCTTTGCATGCACCGCCGGTCAACGGCAAGACAAGGTTTTCGGAAATGCTGCTTTCCCGGAAACACTTCACGGCGCGTGCTGCAACGCCTTCTGACGGCTCGCGAACAACGCACCGAGCCACAACGCCATCGCGGAGAAAATGAGCCCGCGCGCCAGCCCGTCGGCGTCGCTCGCGCCCGCTCCGTTACCGGGCGCTGCGCTGTCGGCAATCCAGCCAACGATCACCGGCCCGATGATCTGCCCCGCAGCGAAGGCTACGGTGAACGCGCTGATGCCTGCGGGCCAATCGTGGGTGGACAAATTGTGGCGGACTAGCGCGGTCGTGGACGCGACAACCGATAAAAATACGCCACCGAAAACGATGCCGGACAACAACACGACAGGCCACGCGCTGGTCAACGCAGGCAGTATCGTCGCCGTGCCGAGCAACGCGTTCAACGTGGCCAAAGCGCGCCCGCTTTTGTGGCGATCCAGCAAGCTCGCCCAAACGCGAAACGACGCCATGCAGGCCACACCCAGCAGCGCGTAGAACGTCATGATCTGATTGACGCCCGCGCCTTGTTCACGCAAAAGAGCGATCACGAACGTCATGTAGCCGATGTAGCCCACGCCAAACATCGCATAACCCGCCAGCGCAAATCCAAAGTCGCGGATGCGAAACTGGCGATGATGGGAGTCGCGTGGCGTGCTCGCTGTCATCAGCGGTCGCATCGCGCGCGCTGGCGCTATCAGCACCAAACTCGCGATCACACACACCAGCGACAGCGCCCACCAAGCCCATGCCCAGTTGGCGTAGCCGTGCAACTTTTGTGCCGTGCCCAGCTGATTTAACAACGTTGGAACGAGCAGCGCCGACAGCGTGATGCCGATGCCAGAGCCGCCGTAGTACAAGCCAATCAATAAGCCGCTGCGCGACGGATCAAGCGCGCCCAATCGTGCCGCCAATACCCCGCCCGTGATGAACACCCACGCGCTCGCCACACCAGCCAACCAACGTTGCACGAGCAGCATGGTGCTGTCTGTGAAGAACCCGCTCAAGCCCATGAAAAGGCTCGCGAGCAGCGCGCCAATCACAATCACGCTCGTCGCGTTAAACCGTCGCATTAACCACGGCGTCATCAATGCGCCGACGAAGTAACCGAGCGCATTGCTGGTGTTCATACTTCCCGCCAACGTGTACGTCCAGCCGAGATCGGCGCGCATCGGTGGCAGCAACAGCCCGTACGCGAATCGCGTGATGCCGAGCGATACCGCGGCACCCAGCGACAAAGCAAGCGCAAGTAAAAACGGCGATCCTGCAACTCCGCTTTTAGCGGCGTGGTTTGTCACTCACTCAGCCCCGCGCAGCTCACACCGAGCACGCAAATGTCTGCGGTCATCACGCGAAGTTGCAACTGAAAGCGCGACCGCGCGCGGTCACTCGATGACACTCCGCTAGCAGCGTGTTCTGCGGGCCGAACCACGTCTTTAGCGGCGAATACCATTCTAGGAGCGCGTGGGCTCCACCGCCGATGCCGCCGCCCAATGTGATTGCCAGAATGCCCAACGCAATTGGGGTGTTGCTGTCGGTGCTGGATGCGGCAATGAATAAGTCTTTGATGCCTAGCGCCTGTGCCGAGCGCACGCCGACTTGCGTGATGACGCTGTCTTTGGGTTGCGCGCCTGCGGGGCGGTCGCCGACCAGTTTGATCTCGACCTTGACGCGCCCCGGTTGCTTCCAGCGGGCGTTTTCTTCGTCGGCTGCGGCGTTCGCAATAGCGAGCATTTTTACTTCGAGTTTAGTCAATTCGGCAGCCCTGTTGGAGCGCATGTCGAGGTCACGCCGCGCAAATCGCCCAGCTCTTCTTCGCCCACCGTACCAACAAACCATACGTCGCCCACGGTCTTGATCTGCGTCGCGTTACGCGCGCGAACGACCGACAGCAACGCCGCAAGGCCACGTCCATCGTCGTAAATTCCGGGCGCGTAATAGCGCTCGCCCTGCGGCTTCACTTTGACATCCGTGTCTTCGGGAAACACCGTGTCCTGATGCGCTGAAACAATCAGCAACGGGCCGTTGCCGCTGCCTTTGCCCACAGCGATCACGTTGCGTTTTTTGTCGACTCTCGCTTCGGTAAATCCGCGCACTTGAAGGCGCTTGGCATACTCGGCTGCACGTACCGCCTCATTAAACGGTGGTGCTGGAATTTCGGTAAGTTCGATCTGATCGCGCAAGGTGCGATCATCATCCGCTTCAATCGCCGCCAGCGCTGACTTCACAGCGGCGGCTGCGAGTACGCGCTGGAATGTCGCCTCGACGGGGGCGCTTATCGTTGGCGCGATGGGTGGTGTGGCCTGCGCGGACACCGTGGCGACGTGCATGGCGGCCACACAAGCCAGTGCGAGTCGCACTCGGCGCGGTAAAAAACTCTGCATAAAAAACTCCACTAAACAGCAGCGGCGGACGGTGCCGTCGCAAATTGAAAATCCCGTCCCGGTGCGCTGGCGAGCAGGCGTTGGGTGTAGGCATGTTGCGGCGACATGAACACGTCTCGCGTTGCCCCCTGCTCCACCACAATGCCCTTTTGCATGACCAGCACGCGGTCACAAATTTGTGCAGCGACACGAAGATCATGCGTGATGAAAAGGATCGCGAGATTGAGCTTGGCCTGAATCTCTTCGAGCAGCTTGAGCACCTGCGCCTGAACGGACACGTCAAGCGCTGACACCGCCTCGTCACAAATCAACACTTCCGGATCCAACGCTAACGCACGCGCGATGCTGATGCGCTGGCGTTGTCCGCCGGAGAATTCGTTCGGGTAGCGCGACAGCACGTCAGGACTCAATCTCACCAGTGACATCAGCTCGCGCGCCCGAGCTATGGCGGTCTCGCGCGGCACGCCGAAGTTGAGCGGGCCTTCGATGATGGCCTCACCCACGCGTTGCCGTGGATCGAGTGAACGGTAAGGATCCTGAAAAATAATCTGGATGCGTTTCCTTGCGAGCTTTAAGCTGTCGCGCGTGACGCCGTCAAGTTGCGTGTCACCGAGGCGCATCACGCCGGTGGTCGGGTCGATCAAGCGCGTGATGCAGCGCGCCACGGTGCTCTTGCCCGAGCCTGACTCACCGACAATGCCAACCGTCTCCCCGGGATGCAGATCGAGGGTGACGGCCTTCGCAGCCTCGGTTGAACGTTTCTTCTGAAACCAGCCGCCGCTGGTGTATGTCTTGCCCAACTCACTCACGGTGAGCAGCGCTTTACCCGTGTGTGTTTGACGCTCAGCAGGCGGCTCGATACCTGGCACTGAGGCGATCAGCATTTGCGTGTAGGCCTGACGTGGGTGCCGCAGCACCTGCTCCTTTGCGCCAGCCTCGACCTGTTTGCCGTTCTGCAAAACGATGACGCGATCTGCGATTTCAGCGACCACACCCATGTCGTGCGTGATGAACAGAACAGCCGTGCCCCGCTCGCGCTGCAACGTTTTGATGAGCGCGAGCACTTCAGCTTGAGTGGTCACGTCAAGCGCAGTGGTGGGCTCGTCGGCGATCAACAATTTCGGCTCAAGAATCAGCGCCATCGCAATCATGATGCGCTGGCGTTGGCCACCCGAAAGCTGATGCGCATAGCTTGCGTAAATACGATCGGGTTCGGGCAACTTCACGGCCTCGAACATGGCGAGCGTCTTTACTTTGCGTTCGCTCGCCGAGAGTTGGGTGTGTTCTGCGAGCATTTCGTCGAGCTGGTCTCCGCAGGTCATGACCGGGTTTAACGCGGTCATCGGCTCCTGAAAAATCATCGCCACATCGTCGCCACGGATTGCGCGCAGCTGTTCTGTGGAAAGCTTCAAAAGATTGACGCCATCGAGCAGGATTTCGCCGCTCGCGACCCGCACGTTGTCCGGCAACAAGCCCATGACGGAGAACGAAATGATCGATTTGCCGGAGCCCGATTCGCCCAGCAAACACACAATTTCGCCCGCGTTGACATCGAAGCTGATGTGTTCGGCGGCGAACGGGCGGTCGGCACCGGTGGGTAGCGCGATGGACACGTCTCGAAGGGATAGCACTGCGCTCATCGCTTCTCTCCGCGCTTATTAAACTTCGGATCTAAGGTATCGCGCAATCCATCGCCCAGCACGTTCACCGCCAGCACCGTGAGACCCAAAAATATTCCGGGGAACCACATGTTGTGTGGGGCGCTGGAGAACACCACGCGCGCCTCAGCCATGATGTTGCCCCAGGTCGGAATTTCGCTCGGCAAACCCAGTCCGAGGAAGCTCAAAATCGCTTCAATCAAAATCGCCGACGCACACACATACGTGCCCTGCACCACCATTGGTGCGATTGAATTGGGCAAAACATGACGCAGTAAAATTTTCCACGTCGGGGTGCCCACCGACACCGCTGCTTCGATGTATGGCTCTTCGCGAATTGACAGCACCAGCGCCCGCACGAGGCGCGTCACGCGCGGAATTTCAGGCACGGCAATTGCGATGATGACCGTTGACAACTGCGCGCCCCACGCGGCCACCAGCGCGATGGCAAGCAGGATGCCGGGGATGGCCATCATGCCGTCCATCACCCTCATCAGGATTGCATCTACGCCACGAAAGTATCCGGCGACCAGCCCCAAAAACGTACCGATAATGAGCGACACAATCGCAACGGTGATGCCCACAATCAGCGACACACGAATGCCGTAGAGCACGCGACTGTAAATGTCACGCCCGAAGCTGTCGGTGCCCATGTACAGCGTGCGCGGCGCGGTTTGATTGTCCGGACCCGTCCAATCGGCGCGTGTCATGGGCTTTTGGCTCATGTTGATCGCGTCAAGCCACGACGGATCAACCGTGCCCAGCACGGGGGCCAGCACGCCGAGCAGCACCAGCATCGCCAGCACAATTAGGCCGAAGCGGACTGCGCCGTTTTTCAGGACTTGTTTTAGGGTCGACTTCACCTAGATGCCCCTTGTGGGAGGGGTTCCACCCCGAACGACACCCACTCGCAAGCCTCGAAATCGGGGTGGAACCCCTCCCACAAAACCTCGCGCATCCTCCGTCAAATTTTTTCTGCGCATTAGTACCGAATCCTCGGATCGAGAAAAAGGTACGACACATCCACCAGCAGATTCACCATCACATACAAGAACGCAAAGAACAAAATAACCCCTTGAATCACCGGAAAATCGCGCGCCAACACGGCGTCCACCGTGAGCGTGCCGAGGCCCGGAATCGAGTACACGCTTTCGGTGACAACAACGCCACCGATCAGGAGCGCCACACCGATGCCGATCACAGTGACGATGGGCACCGCAGCATTGGCCAACGCATGCTTGATGAGCACGCGCGATTCCGGCAAGCCCTTAGCGCGCGCAGTGCGCACGTAATCCTCGGTCAACGCCTCAGCCACGCTCGCTCTGGTGACGCGTGCGATGAGCGCAACGTACACAATAGACAGCGTGAACGCTGGCAACAGCAGGTGATGCAACCACGGCCCGAGACCATCCTGCAGCGGCTTGTAGCCCTGCACCGGAAACCAGTTGAGCTTGAGCGCAAAGAAGTAGACGAACAAATAGCCGAGCACAAACACCGGTATCGAGAACCCGAGCACCGAAAAGCCCATCAGCGCACGATCCAACCAGCCGCCGTGTTTCCATGCGGCCAGTGTGCCGAGTGGCACCGCCACCAGCACGGTGATGACAATGGTTAAGAACGCCAGCGATAGCGTGGGTTGCAACCGATCGCCGATCAACTCGACGACATTCTTTTTGAAGAAAAACGACTGGCCCAAATCGCCCTGCAACAGCCCGTGCGACCACAGACCGAGCTGCACAAAAAAGCCACGATCTAGCCCAAGCTCGGTGCGGATGCGTGCAATATCCTCGTTGGTCGCCATGTTGCCGGCAATGACCGCCGCTGGGTCGCCAGGCACGAGACGAATCAACGTGAATACGATGATCGCCACGATGATCATCACCGGGATGGTGGCAAGAATTCGTTTGAATAGAAAGGAGCCCATGGTGACAACGATACATTACCGAAGCCGTTGATTGCCCAGTTGCGCGACAATTCCAGAACTGTCGTTCACTTGTAGGAGCGGCTTGCCGCGACCCATTTCTGAGCTTGGAGAATCCGTCATGACATCCACCACCGCCCTTCCCACCACCATGAAGTTCATCGACCACGGCGCGGGCGGCTCCGCCACTTGCATGCAGATGGCAACCGGCGGGCTGCCGACGCTTGATGACGACGAGGTATTGATTCACGTTGAAGCTGCAGGCGTCAACCGGCCCGACATATCGCAACGCTCCGGTTCATATCCCCCGCCAAAAGATGCGTCGCAGGTGATGGGCCTTGAGATTGCAGGCACCATCGCCGCTGTGGGCTCATTGGTGTCGCGCTGGAAAATCGGTGACAAGGTGTGCGCGCTGACACCGGGCGGCGGTTACGCCGAATATTGCAAGACGCCTGCTGCGCATTGCCTGCCAATTCCGGCTGACCTGTCGATGCTGGAGGCCGCCGCGTTGTGCGAAACATTTTTCACCGTCTGGGCCAATGTGTTCGAGCGAGCGCGTTTGCAGGCGGGCGAAACGCTACTGATCCACGGCGGCTCCAGCGGCATCGGCTCGACCGCGATTCAACTGGCGCGCGTGTTCGGCGCGGCGCAAATCATCGTCACCTGCGGCGATCAGGCAAAGATTGATTACGCGCTGAAACTCGGCGCTAACACCGGCATCAATTACAAAACGCAGGACTTCGTGGAAGCAACACTCGCCGCTACCAACGGGCTCGGCGCGGACGTGATTTTGGACATGGTGGGCGCGCCTTACTTTCAAAAAAACATGGCCGCGGCAGCACTCGAAGGCCGCATCGCGCAAATCGCCTTTCAACACGGTGCAAAGGTGGAGCTGAATATGCTGCCGCTCATGATGCGGCGATTGACGTGGACTGGCTCGACCTTGCGCGCCCGACCGAAATCGGCGAAGGCCGCCATCGCCGCCGCGCTCGAATCAGCAGTTTGGCCCAAATTTGAAACTACGCCTGATGCACTAAGACCGCACATTCATGCGACCTTTCCCTTGCCAGACGTCGCAAAAGCGCACCAAATGATGGAAGCGGGCACCCATTTTGGCAAGATCGTTTTGACGATGTAGTCGATACAGCTTTTTGGCTTAGCCTGTATTTTATATGGGCTAAGACGCATAAAATCTAATACTCGATAAGTATTGCTTTGTAGCCTCAGCCCAATACAAGCGGTCATTTCAGAGTAAAGCTGCTTGGTGGTGCGCGAGCATAGGGTCGCGGAAAATTTCGACCGCTGAGTGACCAAATTCAGTGCGAAATGTGCGTGGCGGCAGCCCCGATTTGTCTGTTGCCGCGCTGCAACATGGCTCGCGGTTATAGGCCGTATCGATTACGAATCGACCATCGAGATCGATGCGCGGTGCTTAAATTATGTCAAGGGATAAGCGCTGATGACCATATCGTCCAGAGGCGCAGTGTCAAGATTTTTTGACCATTATTTAGGGGCTTTTTAATGAAAAAAACTTTGGTCGCAGCAGCTGTTTACGGCTTGCTAGCGTCAGCGGCATCAACGGCATTTGCGCAGAACGTGACGCTGGCCGGTTTGGTGGATGTGTTCGCCGGATCGATTCAGTATTCGGGCGACAAACGTACCGCGAAAGTCGACAGCAACGGGATGAGCACCTCGTGGTGGGGCGTGACGGGCTCTGAGGATTTGGGCAGCGGCTTGAAAGCAGAGTTCAAGCTCAGCGCATTTTTCCGACCTGATACGGGCTCCGTTGGTCGCTTCAACGGCAATGAGAATTTCTTCAGCCGTGACGCATGGGTAGGCTTGTCGGGCGGGTTCGGCTCTGTCCGCGTGGGTCGCGACCTGGCACCTAATTTCTTGCCTACCGTCATCTTTAATTCGTTCGGCGATTCGTTCGCATTTTCGCCTTTGGTATTACATGCCAATGTGCCGCTGTTCAACGGCACAGGCTGGGGCGCAACCAATGCGGGCGACACCGGTTGGAGCAATCAGATTCGCTACACAACGCCGAATTTTGGCGGCTTGAGCGGCAACATTCACTATCAATTTGGTGAGGTGTCCGGCAACGGCGGCAATCGTAATTTCGGCGCTAACTTTCTGTATTTTGCGGGGCCTTTTGCACTGGGCGGCTTTGCCCATAGCGTGCGCGCGAACAATCCAAACGCCGGCACGGTCGGCAGCGTGGCAGACGGATTCAACCAGCAAAAGGCGTGGATGCTGGCAACCAAAGGCAGCTTAGGGCCAGCGAATTTTTACGCGAACTATGAAAAGGCCAAGAATGACAACTACACCGGCGCAGCAGGTAGCTCTGAGCGCAAAACCACCAGCCTGAGCGCAGACGTTGCTTTTGGCCCCAACAAGTTCATGGCAGCGTACGCAAACACCAAGCTCACCACCAGTCCCGTGAGCGCCCGCAACAACACCAAGCGCAGCACGTTCTCATTGGGCTACGACCACACGCTGTCCAAGCGCACCGATGCGTACGTCGTTTTGATGAACGACAAAATCACCAACTATGATCGCGGCAATTCGTTTGCTGTGGGTGTGCGACATCGGTTCTAGACTTTACTTGAGCTGGCAAGAACGGCATCTTAGGGTGCCGTTTTTTTTGGATCATACCGGTGAGGGTGGCAACCAAGCGCGAAACCGCTATGAGTTTGGCGTCAAGGTAAGCTTGGCCATCACCCACAAGCAGGGATTGATTGTCGGTGCCAAGCGCTTTGTCGGTAAACCGTTTGACGGGCACAAGCTGGTGTATCGATGCCTATTCAATACGACTTAATTGGATGCAGAGAGTCACGTAAGCCAACAGAGTAAAAAATAGGCTCGGCGGTTTCAAGCCCCAAGTGCAACAAGTTGAATAAAGTGTTGGTGAAAAATCTACGGCAATCTGCGTGAAAAGTCTTCAATGAGTACTCCTAGCATCTGCTCGGACTTGAAAGGCATCGGCTGCAAATCCGCTGGCCCGGTTCATATTTCGCCCGTT
>ENA-OFCE01000965-OFCE01000965.1-metagenomes-genome-assembly--contig:-NODE-965-length-16259-cov-3.194211_pt1 | contig 16259 bp, 12 predicted proteins | sample MGYA00153388_OFCE01 | MGnify analysis MGYA00153388
GGATATAAGCCGGCACTGTCTCAAACTCATTGTTAGGATCTGCGGCATTTATATTGAACGACAGATTGCGCAGTTTCTGTATCCGTTCTGCCGCACGCCGCTTTTGTTGTTCTATTTCGTCCTGCATTGCAGGTTCCTCAATAGATGAAAGTGGCGCTTTGATCTGCTCATTGGTCTGACTGGTCCGGGACTCTTCCGCCGCCGATGGAAGTTCATCTTTAATCACCAGCTTCATTACCATGGAAGGTTCTTCTTCCGTATCTGGTGCTGATGCCGTGATCGTAATTGGTTCCTTCACAGGATCAGGCATCGCTTTGTGTAGATTCTGTGCCATTGCTGAAGATTCAGCCGACACGCGATCAGCGGCCATTGGGATGGATTGTCCCTGATCTGGTTCAGCATAAATATTGGAAGGCCTTGCAAGGTATCCTCCTGACGCTGCAGGCGCAGAAGGATTTACCGAAAATACCCATTCTACAGGGTTTTCTTCTCGTATAGTTTCTATTTTATTTTCCACAGTATTTTCCCCCACACTCATCGTAAGTTTACTTACTGCAGCAGCGGTATTATCAGACTGGACAGTTGCAGCAATTTCAGCCCGGAGAGCCGGTTGCTGGACATGCACTTTTTTCTCCTCTGTTCTGGCTGCAGCAACTGGTACAGCAGGATCAGAAAGCGTCAAAACAATTTTTTCATCTTTCCGTGCTTCCGGCTGTTTCTGAACGATCCTGTCAAATGGATCCTTATGCTCAAATCCGGTTGCAATCAGTGTTATGCCTATCTTATCTCCTAAACTGCTGTCGTAACCCATTCCCAGAATCACATCGGTGCCTTCACCTGCCTGCTCCAGCAGATAATTCTGAATAATTTCTACCTCATCCATGGTAAATTCGTGATCGCCTTCAGCAGAATTAATATTGATGAGTATCCATTTGGCACCACGGATATCATTGTCGTTAAGCAATGGAGACGTCAACGCCTCTTCTATAGTACGCTGGGCACGATTTTCACCACCACAGGCTGCGCTGCCTAATATAGCCACACCGCCATTACGCATAACCGTGCATACATCTGCAAAATCCACGTTGATCTGTCCGGTGCTGTTGATAACATCGGTAATACATTTTGCAGCAGTTGACAGTACATTATCTGCTTTTTCAAAAGCTTCTTTCATTTTGAGATTGCCAAATTGGTGACGCAGTTTATCGTTGCTGATCACCAGCAGCGTGTCTACGTATTGTTTCATCACGGTGATCCCTTCTTCCGCCTGCAATTGCCTTTTTCTTCCTTCATAGGAGAAAGGTGTGGTTACAATACCCACGGTGAGTATACCCAGCTCGCGGCAGATCTTTGAAATAATGGGTGCACCACCGGTACCGGTACCACCGCCCATGCCCGCACAGATAAATGCCATTTTGGTATTTACCTCCAGTATACTTTTGATTTCTTCCAGACTTTCTTCTGTAGCCTGCCTGCCAATATCCGGATTCGCTCCGGCACCGAGACCCTGTGTAAGATGCGGACCAAGCTGAACCCGGTTGGGCACCTTGCTCTGTGCAATAGCCTGTGCATCTGTATTGCAGATAATAAAATTTACTCCTTCAATGTTCTGGCTGAACATATGGTTGACAGCATTACTGCCTCCGCCACCCACACCAACGACTTTGATGATGGATGATTTTTCTTTTAGCATTTCAAACTTCATATACTTAATATTCAGTTTATTAAATTAATTGTTAGTTGTATTGATAGATGACGTAATATTATGATATTTTCCACAACGCTTATCCACAATTGTTAGTCTGTGGAAAACTTGCTTTTTGTGGATAATTATTTTAAAAAATCTTTGTCGCTGATATCATCCTTGATGAATTTTTTGCTGCCTTCAATTATCGAAGCAAACAAACCCTTGGATTTTACGGGCTCGGCAACTGGCTTAACAGGCTTTACAGAAATATTCTCTCTTGGCATTTCTTCTTCCAGTTTCTGTATTCCTTTCATCAGCAATCCGATACCGGTAGCGTACATTGGGCTCTTTAAATCTTCGTATACCGATTTGGGCAATTCTTCATTTTTGGCCAAATGTTCGGTCGGATAACCTACGCGGCAATCTAAACCTGTTATAAATTCTACCAGTTGAGTAATATGCTTGAGCTGTGCGCCACCGCCAGTTATCACAATGCCACCGATTAATTTATTTTGGTAATGTGATGATTTGATTTCATAATCTACATGCTCAATGATTTCTTCCATACGAGCCTGTATAACGTTAGCCAAATTTTTGATGGATATTTCCTTGGGTACTCTTCCTCTCAAACTTGGTACGCAAACAATTTCATTGTCTTTATTCTCATCTGCCAAAGCCGAGCCGAATTTCACCTTCAGCAATTCTGCTTGGTTGCGCATTACTGCACATCCCTCACGTATATCTTCGGTAATGCTATTGCCTCCAAAAGGAATTACCGCAGTATGGCGAATTATGCCGTCATGAAAAATAGCCACATCGGTTGTTCCACCTCCTATATCCACCAAAACTACACCTGCTTCTTTCTCTTCATCGCTCAATACAGATTCTGATGATGCCAATGGTTCTAAAACTAAATCTTGTGTTTCCAAATCTGCGTTGTCAACACATTTCATTATATTTTTTATGGCCGTAACTTGTCCGGTGATAATGTGGAAATTAGCTTCCAATCTTACACCAGCTAAGCCAATGGGGTCTTTACCGCATGATTCGTTATCCACTGTAAATTCTTGTGGCAAAACATGGATAATTTCTTCACCCGGGTTCATGGCCAATTTGTACATGTCTTCAATTAAACGATCAATATCTTTTTTATTGATTTCAGTACTTAAATCTTTACGGGTTAAAATCCCACGGTGTTGTAAACTTTTGATGTGCTGGCCAGCAATCCCTACGCTAACCACTTTGATATCCACATTAGATTGTGCACTAGCATCCCTAACCGCGTTGAGAATTCCTTCAACCGTTTTAGGGATGTTTGCCACGATTCCCCGATTGACGCCGGCAGATTCGGCTTTGCCCAAGCCCAAAATCTCAATTTTGCCATAGTCGTTTCTGCGGCCAACTATTACGCATATTTTTGTGGTACCGATGTCTAGGCCAACTACAATGGGCGAATTTTTACTTTGTTTAGTGATGACTTTTTCCATATCAGAGAATTTTTTTTATTGAATCTTTTACGCCTTTGTTTAAAAAATCTTTAATTTTCAAGCTATCAGCAAGAGCTGGTTTGATGTTGTTTGTTTTAATATTGATTGTATCTCGTTTTTCGCAAACAATTTGCCCCTTATAACTGAGATTTATACTGTTGTACGTATCCCAACCAACTTTCGGCAACGCTTTCTTATAAAATAAATACAGGTTTCTGAACTTATTTTTAAGGTCATCTGCATTGCCCAATATTATTTTTTGATTTCCCAAACGCGGCACCATTTCTATGTCATAGTTGCGAGCCACAAAAAGTTGGACAATCTGCTCATTCCACAAAGTATCGCGAGAAATAAAATCTGCCACTGCAAATATACTTTTGCCAATAGGCGTGGTAAGCGTATCAATTTTACCTGTAAATACTTCGTTTATGGCTCCGTTTGCAGCCAAAACCCTTGCCGTAAAATGATCAGACAATGGTATCTTCAATCCGTTTTCATCTACATAAAAATCTTGACCAATGGTATTAAATATTCTTAAAATAGGTACACGCTGCACTATCTCTGCATGCAGAACGCCATCCATATCACCATAAACCTTAGCCGAAAGTATGAATGGATTTGCCTTCAACTTATTTTCCAATTTTTGTATATTGATGTTACCGAATCGTTTACCTAACAATTCTCCGTTTTGGGCTTTCAATATTTCGTCAACCTCTGCTTGCTCAATAAAAAACTGATTGCCCGGCAGTAAAATCTTAACTTGTTTGCAAGACAATTCCGCTTTTTTTTCCTCAATAAAACTCATCAAAACAAACAAGCCCGAAAGGCAAATAAGCCATACGAAGGTGTTGAAGACCAAGCGCCAGTTTATTTTTTTAAGCATTTTGCAAAATGATTTTTAATGGTTCTACCAAAGTATCTATATCGCCAGCGCCTACTGTTACCAATAATTGCGGCTGTTGCTTTTTTATATAATCCAATGTTTCCTGCTTTGTGCAGATACGTTTATTGCCCAACGTGATTTTATCCAGCAACATTTGGCTACTGATGTTGGGGATGGGAAGTTCGCGAGCCGGGTAAATTTCCAACAACACCAAGTCATCCACGGTGCTTAAAACTTCTGCAAAATTATCGGCGAAATCTCTAGTTCTGCTAAATAAATGGGGCTGAAAAATGGCAGTTAATTTCCTATCGGGATAAAGGGTACGAATGGCTTTGAAACAAGCTCTTAGTTCTTCAGGATGATGCGCATAATCATCCACATAAATTTTATCCGCTTTAAGCTGATATTCGAAACGCCTTTTCACTCCTTTAAAAGAATGTAAAGCCTCTCTAATTCTATCAACATCAATATCCATTAACAAGGCTACTTCTATAGCAGCTACGGCATTTTCTATATTATGTTGACCAGGCAAGCCCAATATCAACCCTTTCAAATCAATGGTTTCGTTCTTGAAATCAAAAACGAAAGTGCCATTTTCTATACGGATGTTTTCCGCTTGCGCATCGGCATTGCCAGTAATGGAATAGGTTTTACCACCTTGTAAATCAAGCCCCAACTTTTTTACCAGTTTTCCATCAGGTTTGATTTGCGAAGCAAAGCGTTGGAAAGATTGCGTAAGGTGGTCTTCATCTCCATAAATATCCAAATGGTCGGCATCCATAGAGGTAACAATTGCCACGTCTGGGTGAAGGGCTAAAAAAGAACGATCGTATTCATCAGCCTCAACAACCATAACATTGTTTTCTCCGAACAAAACATTGGTGTTGTAATTAGAACTTATCCCACCTAAAAAAGCAGAGCAATCATTACCAGAGCTTTTTAAAATATGAGCAATTAAGCAACTGGTGGTAGTTTTTCCGTGTGTGCCTGCAACGGCAATGGTAAACATGCCTTCAGATAAAATACCCAAAACTTGCGAGCGTTTTTTTAACGGAAAACCATTTTGCGTAAAAAACTGCAAAATCTGTGAATTTGTCGGAACGGCTGGCGTATATATAATTAAGGTACTTTCTGTATTTTTTTGAAAATCTGTAGGAATACTTGTTAAACTATCTTCATAAACTACCGAAATACCTTCAGCTACCAAGGCTTTTGTTAAGGCTGTTTCAGTTTTATCGTAACCACAAACCAAGCAGCCTTTTTGATGGAAATAGCGAGCAAGCCCACTCATCCCGATACCGCCGATACCGATTAAGTAAACTTTTTGTATGTCGGCTAGTTTCATTTATTCGCTAGTTTAAATACTTCTTTTGCAATTTGCATATCGGCATTTGGCATAGCCAATTTGCCAATGTTTTTACTCAATGTTGCCATCGCTTCCTCGTCGCTCAATAGTTTAATGGCTACATCCACCATCTCGGCCTCTGCATGTTTATCGGCTACCAAAATGGCGCAATTGTTCTCAATTAAAGCCTTTGCATTTTTGGTTTGATGATCATCTGTTACGTTGGGCGATGGTATTAAAATCACGGGTTTTTTCACAGCACAAAGTTCTGCAATTGTCCCTGCTCCTGCTCTGGAAATAATGACATCTGCGGCGGCATAAGCTAAATCCATTCGGTTTAAAAACTCATTAATTTTAATGCCATTATCTTTTGTAGATTGGTCAAACCGTTCGGCAATATCTTTGTAATAATATTTCCCGGTTTGCCAAATCAGTTGAATGTGTTTAGCCTTTAATTGATTTAAACCTGCGATTATGCTGTTGTTTAAAGTTGCTGCACCCAAACTACCGCCAGTAAGCAGTATGGTTTTCTTCATCGGCGATAAGCCAAAAAAGCTTAATGCTTCTTCTCTCTTGCCTTCTATCGCAACCGATTGCTGCCTTATTGGATTGCCAGTTTTTATGATTTTATCAGCAGGGAAAAACTGAGACATCCCATCAAAGGCCACACAAATTTTAGCTGCTTTTTTTCCCAAGTATTTATTGGTGATGCCGGCATAAGAATTTTGTTCCTGAATAAGGATAGGGACATTTTTTAAAGAAGCGGCGTACAATAATGGTCCCGAGGCGTAACCGCCTACACCCACCACCACATCGGGTTTAAAGTTTCTGATAATGGTTAAAGATTGCAAAACGCTTTTTATGATTTTGAAAGGCAACCACAAGTTTTTCAGCATCTCCTGACGTTGAAAACCCTTGATATCCAAGCCAATGATTTGGTAACCAGCGGCGGGCACTTTGGTCATTTCCATTTTACCCAAGGCACCCACAAAAAGTATCTCAGTTCTGGCGTCTATCTGCCGCAAAGCATTGGCAATAGCAATAGCCGGGAAGATATGTCCTCCGGTACCACCACCACTTATGATTATTCTTTTCACCATTATTTAAACTTTAAGCCATTGCCGGAATTTCGCCCACAATAATCTTGTCTTTGTTTCTTAAATTTTCTGCCTTGTATTCCTCCACATCCTTACTTACCGATAAAATTATTCCGAATGCAACACTGGTGAACAAAATGGATGTTCCGCCCATACTTACCAAAGGCAAGGGAACTCCCGTTACAGGGAAAAGATTCACCGCAACTGCCATATTTGCCAAAGCCTGTATGGTTAAACTAAAGCCCAAACCCGCCGCCAACAAAGCTCCAAATGCCTTTGGTGCTTGGGTAACAATGCGAATAATGCGGTACATTAAAATGAGGTACAAAACAATTACCAAAACGCCGCCCAACATGCCATATTCTTCTATGATAATGGCGTAAATAAAATCTGAATATGGGTGTGGCAAAAAATTTCTTTGGGTGCTGTTACCTGGTCCTTTACCAAAAAAACCTCCGTTTGCAATGGCAATTTTTGCTTGGTCTTCCTGAAAGGTTTTATCCGAATGTTGCATTTCAGGATGCATGTAGGATTGGATACGAGATTTATACGTTTCCCTGCGTGGCCCAAACATTACGAGTATGGATAATAAAATTAAGCCGCCCATGCACACTATGGCAATTTGTTTGAAACTGATACGACCGATTAAAAGAATTAGAATACTTACCCCAAACAACATTAAAGCGGTGGATAAATTGGCGATACCAATTAATATAAACACCAAACAAACCGAACCCATAATAGGAAGGAATGCTTGTTTGACATCTTTAATGTTCTCCTGTTTTTTGGTGAGCATACGTGCCAAAAAAGTAATCAAGGCCAGTTTTGCCATATCCGAAGTTTGGAAAGTTAAGCCCGTGCCCGGGATAGCTACCCAACGACTTGCATCATTAACATGACTACCAAAAATTAGCGTGTAAAACAACAAGGGTATGGTAATGATCATCAGAATTTTGGAAATGCCCGCATAATAGCGGTAATTGATGAGGTGCGAAAAATAAATCAATACAAAACCTATGGCAATAAAAAGAAAATGTTTGATAACCAAAGACTCTGAACCAATTCCCTTTTTATGAGATAGCGTACCCGTTGAACTGTAAACCGCCAATACCGAAAGTAAGGACAACAAAATAATAATCAGCCATATCCAGCGGTCTCCTTTAGTTCGATTGAGTATTTGGTTTATCATTATTTTAGTGCTTATAGTTGTATAACAGCTTCTTTAAACTGATTTCCCCTGTCTTCGTAATTGTTGAAAAGATCAAAACTGGCACAAGCTGGCGAAAGCAAAACTGTATCGCCTTTGCTGGCCAAGTGGTAAGCAACCTCAACGGCATCGCGTGCAGATGAAGTGTTTACGATTACATCTACCACATTTTCAAAAGCATCATGAATGGCTCGGTTGTTTTTGCCCAAACACACGATGGCCTTAACTTTTTGCTTCACCAATTCAAGCAAGGAACTGTAATCGTTTCCCTTATCTACACCGCCCATGATTAAAACAATGTCTGTGTTGTATGAATCCAATGCAAACCAAGTGGAGTTTACGTTGGTAGCTTTTGAATCATTGATGAAAGTAATTTCTCCAATTTTAGCCACAAACTCTAGTCTATGGTCGGCATTTTTAAAGTTCTCCAAACTTTCTCGGATTTCCTTGTTTCGAATGTGCATCACCTTACTTACAATGCCCGATGCCATTGAGTTGTATAAATTGTGTTTCCCTTGCAGTGCCAAATCGCTCACGGTCATTTCAAAAGTATCTGAATGTTGAAGTTGTATTTTCATGGTAAGGTTGTTTTCTAGATAGGCTCCAGAAGTGGTTTGGTGTTCAATTGAAATTGGATGCTTTTGGGCAGGAATATCTTTTAGCCCGATAACTTTTAAAGTCTCCAAATCATCATCGCAAAAGATGAAATGATCGTCGGCAGTTTGGTTTTGGGCGATGCGAAATTTAGAGTTCACGTAATTTTCCATCTGGTAATCGTATCTGTCCAGATGGTCGGGCGTAATGTTCAGCAATACGGCAATATCCGCTCTAAAGCGATACATATTATCCAGCATAAAGCTGCTGATTTCCAACACATAAACATCAAAACTTTCGTTGGCCACTTGCCTAGCAAAGCTGTACCCGATATTTCCTGCCAAGCCCACGTTTAAGCCAGCATTTTTTAAGATGTGGTAAGTAAGCAAAGTGGTTGTAGTTTTACCATTAGAACCTGTAATGCAAATCATTTTGGCATTGGTGTATCTGCCTGCAAATTCTATTTCTGATATAATGGGAATGTCCTTTTCTTTCAGTATTTTAATAATGGGTGCCTTATCGGCGATGCCTGGGCTCTTCACCACTTCCGTTGCACTCAGTATGATTTCTTCTGTGTGCTGGTTTTCCTCAAAGGGTATGTTCAAGCTTTGCAGCTCGGTTTTGTATTTATCTTTTATCAAACCATAATCAGACACAAAAACTTTATAACCTTGCTTTTGTGCCAAAATAGCTGCTCCCACGCCACTTTCGCCCGCACCTAAAATGCACAACAAGGGCATTTCTGCATTCGTATCGGCAGTGTTCGTTGGATATGTAATTTGGTTTTCCATTTACAGCTTATCTTAGTTTTAGGGTTACGATAGTGATTACTGCCAACAATATTCCCAAAATCCAAAAGCGGGTAACAATCTTAGACTCGTGAAAACCTTTCTTCTGAAAATGGTGGTGTAAGGGAGCCATCAAAAATACCCTACGACCTTCGCCATATTTTTTCTTGGTAAACTTGAACCAGAAAACTTGAATGATTACCGAAAGATTTTCTATTAAAAAGACCCCGCATAAAACAGGAATCAATAGTTCTTTACGGATGATGATGGCAAAAACGGCGATAATTCCACCGATGGTTAAACTGCCCGTATCGCCCATAAAAACCTGAGCCGGAAATGCGTTGTACCATAAAAACCCAATGCATGCGCCCACAAAGGCTCCTGCAAAAATTACCAATTCGCCAGAGTTGGGTATGTAAATGATGTTGAGATAATCGGCTATGATGGTATTCCCCGATACGTAAGCCAAAAGTGCCAGCGTTAAACCAATAATGGCCGAGGTTCCGGTAGCTAAACCATCAATTCCATCGGTTATGTTTGCCCCGTTAGATACGGCGGTTACTATCACGATAGTAAACAAAAGAAAAACTATCAATGCATACTTTTGGTAACCAACCCCCATAAACTTCAACACTTTGGAATAATCAAATTCGTTGTTTTTGTAGAAAGGGATATTGGTAATGGTGCTTTTTACGTCCTTCGCATAATAAATACCATCAGACTTCTGTATCCTGTACAGTTTTTCGCCGGTTGGGGTAATAATTTCTTCGGAAGATCCTATTTGTTGTTTGATAGTGGATTTACCATAATTGATAGGCGTTTTGGTTACGGTTTGCCTTACCAAGATATTGGAATGAAAAAACATGGTATATCCCACGATAAGTGATAAACCAACCTGCGCCACAATTTTAAACCTGCCCGCGAGGCCTTCCTTGTTCTTTTTGAAAACTTTGATATAATCATCCAAAAAACCAATGGCTCCCATCCAAATGGTGGTTACCAACATTAAAATTATGTAAATGTTCTCTAGCTTCGCAAACAGCAAAACGGGAATCAATATACCGGCAATAATGATTAAGCCGCCCATAGTGGGTGTGCCCGATTTTTGCAATTGACCATCTAAACCCAAATTTCTCACGGTTTCGCCAATTTGCTTTTTTCTTAAATAATGAATTAATGTGGTACCGAAAACGGTGGTTATTATCAATGATAAAATAATGGCCATTGCAGCCCTGAAAGAAATAAACTGAAACACGCCCGCCCCGGGGAAGTTGTAATGTTTGTCTAGGTATGCAAATAGATAGTACAACATTAGCCTAATGAGTTAAATTGTTCCAATAAAATTTTTTTATCATCGAAGGGGTTTTTAACGCCCATGATTTCTTGGTATTTCTCATGTCCTTTGCCTGCCAATAAAATGATATCGCCTGCTTGGGCTATATGGCAAGCCGTTTTTATGGCTTCTTTCCTGTCGGTGATGCACATTACCTTTTTTTGGTTTACAGGAGAAACGCCCGCCATCATTTCCTCAATTATTTTTTCGGGTACTTCCGTACGAGGATTATCCGAAGTGAAAATCACTTTATCGCTCCATTCGCAAGCGGTTTTGGCCATTAAAGGGCGTTTGGTTTTGTCTCTGTCGCCACCGCAACCAATAATGGTAATTACTTTTTCGGTGCCGTTGGCGATATCGCTTATGGTGCTCAACGCATTTTGTAAGGCATCAGGCGTGTGCGCATAATCAATAATCCCGATCACTTTATTGGGTGCTATGATATAATCAAATCTTCCTTCTGCACCATTTAAATTGCTAAGAATGGTCAACACTTTTAGCGAATCTTGCTCCAGCAACATAGCCGTTCCGTAAACTGCCAAAAGGTTATAAGCATTAAAGTTGCCCACCATTTTAAAGTAAACTTCGTTGCCATTTACATCTAGGTGCAAACCCGAGAACTGGTTTTCGATGATTTTGCCCTTATAATCGGCTATGGTTTTTAAACCGTAGGTTTTTTTGTGAGCAGTGGTGTTTTGCAACATCACGCTCCCGTTTTTATCATCCCCATTGGTGAGTGCGAATGCATTCTTTTTCAAACCATCGAAAAAACCTTTTTTAGCCTTAATGTAGTTATCAAATGTTTTGTGAAAATCTAAATGGTCATGGGTAATGTTGGTGAAAACGCCACCAGCAAAACTCAAACCTGCTATTCTTTCCTGTACAACCGCGTGCGAGCTTACTTCCATAAAGCAATAATCGCAACCTTCATCCACCATTGTTTTAAGCAGATTATTTAGTGCAATAGGATATGGAGTTGTGTGTGTAGATGGAATGATTTTACCATTAATTTGATTTTCCACAGTTGATATCAAACCTGTTTTGAAACCCAGTTCCCTAAATAATTGGTACAATAGAGTGGCCACTGTAGTTTTGCCATTAGTGCCAGTAATGCCTACCAATTTTAATTTTTCGCTAGGTTGTTGGTAAAAGTTTGCTGCAATTATTCCTAAGGCTTTTGCGGAATCTTTTACTTGGACATAAGTTTTTCCGGTTGCCAAATCGTTTGGCAAAACCTCACAAACAACGGCTGATGCACCATTTTCTAAAGTTGATTTGATGTATTGATGACCATCGGTTTGGGTACCATTTACAGCAATGAAAAGCGAGCCTTCATTTACTTTTCGGGAATCAAAATGCAGGGCATTAATTTCTATATCGGTAGTGCCAACTACTTGCTCAATGGCTACACCATACAATATGTCTTTCAGTAAACTCATCTATTGTAATGCGATTGAAATTTTAGTTCCCTTCATTATCTGCGTCCCTGGCATAATGGATTGAGCGACTACTTGCCCGCTACCTATAATTATCGGCTTTAAGCCAGAATTTCCTAAAACAAACAGTGCATCTTTTAAGCCCATTCCGGCTACGTCTGGCACTATTCCTCTCCTTTTACTTACTTCGCGGTAGCTAATTCCATTATTTATTTCCTCGTCTTCGGTGTTTACTTTAAAAGCGGATTTGGTAGGTATACCAAAGCTGGCATAAACCAAATTAGTAGCTTTCTTATAACCTTGTTTTGCTTTTGGTGCGATAAGTTTAGCGGAGGTTTGCTGTATTTTGGTATGGCTAAACATTTCCAAATCGCTGGCGTAGATATGATCGGCAATTTCCCTGAAAACTGGTCCAGAAACCAAGGCGCCGTAATACAATCCTTTGGGATCGTTGATGACCACAATCATAGAGTATTTTGGCCTTTCGGCAGGAAAATAACCCACAAAAGAAGCTTGATATTGTTTATTGGCTTTGTAACCTTTATTGCCGTCGGCAACTTGGGCAGTACCTGTTTTACCAGCAATATTGTATAAAGGGTTGTAAACAATTTGCTTGCCGCTACCATTGGTTACCACACCTTCCAGCATACCTTTAACCTTGCTCAAGGTAATATCAGAACATATTTTTTCATTGATGACACGGGCATTAAATTGTTTTACAGAGTTGCCCAATCGTCTTATTTCCTTTACAAAAATGGGCGAAATATAGGTGCCGTTATTGGCAATGGCATTATAAAACGACAGCATTTTTAAGGGTGTAAGCTGCATTTCGTACCCATAGGCCATTTGTGGAAGTGTCATATTTTTGTTCCAACTTCTGTTTTCGGGGTTTTTAATTACCGGTTGTGCTTCGCCCGGAATTTGCAAACCCAATTTTTCGTTCAGGTGCCACTGGTATAAATGGTCGGTAAATTTTGATTGACGGTTGTGGTAATTAGTGTTCACGAGTTTGGCAATAGCCGCATTAGAAGATTGCTCGAATGCTTTTTTAACGCTTACCACGCCAATACTTCCGTGAGAATCCGTTATTAACTTGCCAGGTATCTTATAAGTTCCGGTACCAATCAATGTATTGGTATCCACCAATTTATCTTCCAACAAGGCCATATAAGAAGCCAACTTAAAAGTTGATCCCGGGTCTTGGTTTCCGGCAATGGCATAATTGAACTGTTCTTTGTAAACGCCTTCTTCAACCTTGGTGAAATTGGCAACCGCACGAATCTCGCCCGTGGCAACTTCCATTACGATTACGGTTCCGTGGTCGGCTTTGCTTTTTATCAATTGCTTTTGGAGGGCATTTTGAGCTAAATCCTGCATATTGATATCAATGGTAGAAATGATATCGGCACCTTCTTTTGGAGCAATTTCATCTTCTTCGTTTACCGGCATCCATACGCCACCGGAAATGCGCTGTACCAATCTTTTGCCATTTTCGCCGTTGATGTAAGTTCCGTATGCACCTTCTAAGCCTACTCCGTTATCAACGTTTTCATTTTTGTAACCAATGGTTCTGGCTGCCAAATCCCTAAAAGGTAAAATCCTTTTGTTCTGTTGAATGGCAATCATACCGCCTGTGTACCTTCCCAAACTAAACATCGGAAATTTTTTCATGGCTTTTAAATCCTGATAGGTGATGTCTCTTTTGATCAAGAAATATCGTTCCTTATCGTGGCGGGCATTTCTTAGTTTACGGGAATAATCTCTTGCAGACTTATCCTTAAAATACTTGGACAATGCATAACCCAAGGAATCTACCTTATCGTAAAATATCTTATCGTCTTTTATTCCTCCTGCCAATAAATCCATTCGTACTTCGTACTGAGGAACCGATGTAGCCAATAAACTACCATCGTTTGCGTAAATGTTTCCGCGAGAAGCTTCAACCTCAATATATTTTGTGCTCAAACTTTTTGCCATGGCACGGTAATGACTGCCCTGCACAACTTGTACGTGAACCAATTTGGCAACCACGGCACAAGCGAAAAGCAGTATGATGCCGAAAGCGGCATATACCCTGAGTAAGATGTTAGTTCTTATATTCATCTGGGCGTACTACAATTTTTATGGGTGGTGTAATGGGTACTTTCAATTTCAATAATGTATCTACTCTATTTACCACTTCGGTCTCTTTGCTCTTGAACATCAAATCCGCTTTAAGCGTCTTAAAATCCCAGCTCAACTCTTTTACTTCTTTGCCGAGTTTATCAATTTCACGTATATTATTCTCTGCCGAATGTCTGTTTCCAATATAAATGAGCGCCAAAAACGATATAAACAAGATAAAAGGCAATGCCGCCGTTGCTGCTTCTGTTGATATTACACCCTTTACAAAAAGCAAATGAAAAAAATTATTGGATGGAGCAAAAGACTTCTTCTCCCTTATGGTAGGTTCAAAGACTTCTTCGTTCTCTTCCTGAATTTCTTCAATTTTGCTTTTAAATTGGTTGCTCATCGTTTCACCGCAATTCTTAGCCTTGCACTTCTTGCTCGGTTGTTAGTTTCCAATTCATTTGCCGATGCGGTAACCGATTTTCTGGTTAACACATCAAACGGTTTTATATCGTTACCAAAAAAATCCTTCTCTACTTCGCCACTAAATTTGCCTTTTGCCATAAAGTTTTTCACCAAACGGTCTTCCAAGGAATGGTAAGACATTACTACCAATCTGCCGCCGGGCTTCAAAACTTCTATGCTTTGCTCTAAAAATATTCTCAGGGCTTCCATCTCTTGGTTTACTTCAATGCGTAATCCCTGAAAAACCTGAGCTAAGTATTTATTTTCTTTTTGTTTGGGAATAAGGTCGGCAATGGCATTCTTCAATTGATTAACCGTATCAATAGATTGATTTAAACGAGCCGTTACAATGGTTTTGGCCAAAGATTTAGCATTCTGTATTTCGCCGTACATACCAAAAATTTTGTGCAGGTCTTCCTCGGTGTAAGTATTTACAACCTCTTTTGCGGTTAAACCGGATGACTGATCCATACGCATATCCAACTCGGCATCAAAACGGATGGAGAACCCACGATCGGGCACATTAAATTGGTGCGAAGAAACGCCCAAATCAGCTAAAATACCATCAACCGGCAAAATGCCGTGCATGCGCAAATTATTTTTGAGGAACTTAAAATTTTGGTCAACAAAAATGAAACGCTCGTCAACAATCAGGTTTTGTTGTGCATCTAAATCCTGATCAAAGGCTACTAAAACCCCATCATCATTTAAATGATTCATTATCTCCCGCGAATGCCCGCCGCCACCAAAAGTTACGTCGACGTACTTTCCGTCGGGTATAATATTCAAACCCTCAATACACTCTTTTAACATTACGGGCTGGTGGTACGTGCTAAGCATTTTGCCCCCTTCCCTTTCCCATTACCTCTTCGGCCAGTTTGGCAAAATTCTCTGGCTCATTATCTAATTGTGTATCGTAAGCGTTTTTATCCCACAATTCTATTTTATTGAATTGGCACAAGAGCACTACATCCGTTTTTGCGGACGCATAATCTGTCAAAGATTTTGGAATTAATATTCTGTTTGAAGAATCTATGGAAAGTTCGGTTGCACCTCGAGTAAAATACCTGATGAACTCCCGAGTTTTAGCTTCGAACTGATTTAAGGTAGAAAGATCGGCCACAATTTTATCCCACTCCTGTTTGGTGTAAATGACCAAATGTTTTTCAAAACCACGATTGATTACCAATCCATCTTGCTCAACAGCAGGCAGTTGTCGCTTCAGGTTGCTGGGTATCATCAGCCGCCCTTTAGCGTCAAGCTTACATTCAAATTCACCTATCAGTTGAGACATCTTTCTATTATGGCATAATTGTATGGTAAAAGTAGAGATTATCTCCACTTTTCTCCACTTTTCTCCACAAAAAGTTTTCAACACGGTATATGCATAAAATCAAACCTGTAAGGTTTTTAAAACCTTACAGGTTTCTAATTTTTATGAGTTCAAAAATTTAAACGGGACATTAATTTTTTCGGGTTGCCTTTATACATAGCTGTAATTTCCCAACAATTTTTTTTGCACTCTAAACAGGAGTTTATTGTCATAAACTTATTGTTAAATTAATATCATAAATGTTTATTATTTTTATTTTGGCAAACAGTTGAAGTATTTATTTTTAATAATTCAAAATTCGTACTGTTATGACAACAGAAATACAAAAGCTACACAATGTTTGGGATAACTTTAGAAACAAGGACGAGCAAAATACCGATTTGCCCCAAGTCACTTTTGATGATTTGAACAATTCCATCATTAGCACTGGACCATTTTATTTTTATATTATTGATTTTGCTGATATGTCTCTCTCACATATTAGTCCTTCAATTT